>CXWL01045088.1_pt1 | contig 56305 bp, 53 predicted proteins | sample 590931 | NCBI WGS metagenome assembly CXWL01 (sample SAMEA3498368, study PRJEB10139) | groundwater metagenome | biome: water well; material: biofilm material | place: Germany | collected 2015-04-27 | reverse complement strand
TGACCACCTGGTTCTGGCCGGCGTAGGTCACGCCCGAATAGATCGACAGCACGCGCGCGGCGACCTGGCGCTCCGGCTGGTGCGGCACGTAATTGCGCATCGGCGTCGGCGGCGCCGGCATCAGGCGGTCGCCCACGCCCATCTCCTGCTTGGAGCTGGCGACGCGGAAGGTATGCACGTCGACGCCCGGCCTGGCCTCGGCCTGCAGGCTGACCGTGCCCAGGTACACCGCCTCGTAGGCGATCAGGCGGCCGGTATCGGGATCCTTCAGCGGATTGCCGGGCCGGAACACCTGGAAAGAACTGCCGCCGTTCAGGGCGCCGCGTACGTACACCTTGTCGTCCTTGCCAATGTTGACACGGCCCTCGTCCATCGCGGCGATGCGCGGCGCGCCCTTCAGGTCGTCGTCGTCGACCACCAGCGGCATCGACAGGAACGGCTCGATCACGCCGGACGGAATCGACCGCACCGCGTCGACGCCCAGGCCTTCGGTGCGGATCTGCGGCGACATCCGGGTGGTGCCGGAAATCGCATCGGCGCCGCCGGCGCCCGGACGGGTCAGGCTCAGGCGCCGGTTGGCGCGGTCGAAGTACACGATCTGGCCCGGATAGATCCAGTGCGGGTCGCGGATCTGGTCCTTGTTCAGGCCCCATACCTGCGGCCAGCACCATGGATGCTCGAGGAACTTGCCGGAAATATCCCACAAGGTGTCGCCGCGCACCACCAGGTGCTGGTCGGGCGCGTTCGGACGGAACTCACATGTGGCGGCCTGGACCGGACCGGCCACGACACACGCAAATAGCGCCGCGACTGCAAAGCGGGTGCCGACTGTGATAAAATTTTTCATTGAGGTGTCCGTAAAGTGCGGCATGAAAACGGCATTGCTGGCTGCGCTCATTCCCCTGCTTGCATGGCGCAGGAAACGGCCCAAGCCAAGACCCTCCACCCGGCAGACGGATGTTAAAGGTTGCCGAGCTGGATCAAATTCTGCACATAAATCCTTGAACTGGCAAGACAAACCGCGCCCCGGCACCCTGTGCAACTGTTGCGTTTTTGTTGATTTGAGGCATTATTTACACGTACTTGCGTGAAACCATTATTCAATTGTTACTGAGTTGCCCACCCCTATGGCCCTACTGAATATTCTGCGCTACCCCGACCCGCGCTTGCACAAGGTCGCCAGGCCGGTCACCGAATTCGGCGCCCGGCTGTCCCGGCTGGTGGCCGACATGGCCGAAACCATGTACGAAGCGCCGGGCGTCGGCCTGGCCGCCAGCCAGGTCGACGTGCACGAGCAGCTGATCCTGGTCGACACCTCCGACAGCAAGGACGACCTGCAGGTGTTCATCAATCCCGAGATCACCTGGGCCAGCGACGAAAAGCTGGTCTACGACGAAGGCTGCCTGTCGGTGCCCGGCATTTACGACGGCGTCGAACGGCCGGCGCGGGTCAAGGTGCGCGCGCTCGACCAGCACGGCAAGCCGTTCGAGCTCGAGGCCGACGGCCTGCTCGCGGTATGCATCCAGCACGAGATGGACCACCTGCTCGGCAAGGTGTTCGTGGAATACCTGTCGCCGCTCAAGCGCAACCGCATCAAGGCCAAGATGGTCAAGGAAGTGCGCGGCCTCGAACGCGAGGCCGCGCTGAAGGCCGCCGGCCGCCGTTTCTGACCTCCCGGGGAATCGATGAAAGTCATTTTTGCCGGTACGCCGGAATTCGCCGCGCAAGCGTTGGCAAGCCTGCATGCGGCCGGCTTCGAGATTCCCCTGGTGCTGACCCAGCCCGACCGTCCCGCCGGGCGCGGCCTGCAGCTGCACGCCTCGGCCGTCAAGCAGTTCGCGCTGGCGCACGGGATCGAAGTGCTGCAGCCGCTCTCGCTGCGCCAGGACAGCCCGGATCCCGAGCGCGCCGGACAGGCGCGCGCGGCCCATGCGCGCCTCCTGGCCGCCGACTACGACGTGATGGTGGTGGCCGCCTACGGCCTGATCCTGCCGCGCAGCACGCTCGACATCAAGCCCTGCATCAACATCCACGGTTCGCTGCTGCCGCGCTGGCGCGGCGCCGCCCCGATCCACCGCGCGATCGAAGCGGGCGACGCCGAGACCGGGATCACCATCATGCGGATGGAAGAAGGACTCGACACCGGCCCTATGCTGGCGCTCGAACGGGTCGCCATCGCGCCGCACGACACCACCGCCAGCCTGCACGACACGCTCGCTGCGCTGGGCGCCCGGATGATCGTCGAGGCGCTGCGCAAGATCGAACACGGCCCGATCGAAGCGGTGCCGCAGCCGGCGGCCGGGGTCACTTACGCTGCCAAGATCGGCAAGGAAGAAGCGCGCCTCGACTTCGGGCAGTCGGCGCAGGAACTGAGCCGCAAGATCCGCGCCTTCAACCCGTTCCCGGGAGCGCATGCGCAAGTGAACGGCGTGACCATCAAGATCTGGGGCGCCGAAGCGCTGGCGGCCGACAGCCGCGCATTGGCCGGCCAGGTGCTGGCGGCCGACGCCGCGCACGGCATCGTGGTGGCATGCAGGAGCGGTACGCTGCGCCTGACGGAACTGCAAAAACCGGGCGGCAAGCGCCTGCCCGCGGCCGAGTTCCTCAAGGGTTTCCCGCTCGCGGAACTGTGTTTCGACTGACTAGCCGGCCTGCCCGTCCTCATCGGCGCGCTGCTCGGCCATGTACTGGCGCAGGATCTGGTTGATCCTGGTCTGGTAGCCCGGGCCGGCGCCCTTGAACCATTCGAGCATGTCGGTATCGAGCCGGATCGTGACGATCTGCTTCAAGGCCACCACGTTACTTTTCGGCGCCGCGGCCGCTTGATTGTCGATTGCGCTCGACTCTTTCCATTCCTGGGCAAATTCTTTGTTCATGTCTCTTCCGGTGCGTGCTGTGATATTCATAGTCAGGCGGCGCCCGCGGCCGCCCCAGGAATATTTTCGTCGTGACATGTATCGTAAAGATTGCTGGCGCAGCGTTAATTGTATCGCAGTGTAACAATTTGCCTGTTGACACATAACGATACAAACGCACCCCGTTGAATCGGCTCGGCCCGGCATGAAGCGAGCCCAGGGCCGCGAAAAACCAAACAGGCGCGATGACGTATAATTTTGGGCCATCCGCGCCCGCCGGATTCGCCGCCTCGCCACTAGAAAGCACATCGATGACCAGCCCCGCCACCGCCGCCGTTTCCCAGACCGACATCGAGCTGCGCGAGATCCTGTCGCGCCGGATCATGATCCTGGATGGCGCGATGGGCACCATCATCCAGCAGTACAAGCTGGGCGAGCAGGAATACCGCGGCGAGCGCTTCGCCGATTTCGCCGCGCCGAGCGGCAGCGGTGCGCGCGAGTTGTTCGTCAAGGGCAACAACGAGCTGCTGACCCTGACCCAGCCGCACATCATCCAGGAAATCCACGAGCGCTACCTGGCGGCCGGCGCCGACCTGATCGAAACCAACACCTTCGGCGCCACCAGCATCGCGCAGGACGACTATCACATGGGCCACCTGGCCTACGAGATGAACGTCGAAGCGGCCAGGCTGGCGCGCGCCGCCTGCGCCAAATTCAGCAGCGCCGACAAGCCGCGTTTCGTGGCCGGCGCGCTTGGGCCGACCCCGAAGACCGCCTCGATTTCGCCCGACGTCAACGACCCGGCCGCGCGCAACGTCACGTTCGACCAGNNTGGTCGCGTCCTACCACGAGCAGGTGCGCGGGCTGGTCGACGGCGGCGCCGACGTGCTGATGGTCGAAACCATCTTCGACACCCTCAACTGCAAGGCGGCGCTGTTCGCCATCGACCTGTACTACGAGCAGCACCCCGACGTGGCGCGCCTGCCGCTGATGATTTCCGGCACCGTCACCGACGCCTCCGGGCGCATCCTGTCGGGACAGACCGTGCCGGCGTTCTGGAACTCGGTGCGCCACGCCAGGCCGCTGACGATCGGCCTCAATTGCGCGCTCGGCGCGGCGCTGATGCGCCCCTACGTCGAGGAACTGGCAAAGATCGCCGACACCTTCGTCTGCATCTACCCGAACGCCGGCCTGCCCAACCCGATGAGCGACACCGGCTTCGACGAACTGCCGGCCGATACCTCGTCGCTGCTGCGCGAATTCGCCGACAGCGGCTTCATCAACATCGCCGGCGGCTGCTGCGGCACCACCCCCGACCACATCGCCGCGATCGCCGCCATGCTGGCCGACACCGCGCCGCGCCAGCTGCCGCAAGTGCCGACCGCGCTGCGCCTGTCGGGCCTCGAGCCGTTCACGATCGACGCCGATTCGCTGTTCGTCAACGTCGGCGAGCGCACCAACGTGACCGGATCGAAAGCGTTCGCCCGCATGATCATAGGCGAACAGTTCGACGAAGCTTTGTCGGTGGCGCGCCAGCAGGTCGAGAACGGCGCCCAGGTCATCGACATCAACATGGACGAAGCGATGCTCGACTCGGCCGCCGCGATGACCCGTTTCCTGCACCTGATCGCGTCCGAGCCGGACATTTCGCGCGTGCCGATCATGATCGACTCGTCGAAGTGGTCGGTGATCGAAGCCGGCCTCAAATGCGTGCAGGGAAAATCGATCGTCAACTCGATCTCGATGAAGGAAGGCGAAGAAGAATTCATCCGCCAGGCGCGCCTGTGCCGGCGCTACGGCGCGGCGGTGATCGTGATGGCGTTCGATGAAAAAGGCCAGGCCGACACCTTCGAGCGCAAGACCGAAATCTGCCAGCGCGCCTACGACGTGCTGACGCAGCAGGTCGGCTTCCCGCCCGAAGACATCATCTTCGACCCGAACATCTTCGCGATCGCCACCGGCATCGAAGAGCACAACAACTACGCGGTCGACTTCATCGACGCCACGCGCTGGATCAAGGAAAACCTGCCGCATGCGAGCGTGTCGGGCGGCGTGTCGAACGTCTCGTTCTCGTTCCGCGGCAACGACCCGGCGCGCGAAGCGATCCACACCGTATTCCTCTACCACGCGGTCAAGGCCGGCATGACGATGGGGATCGTGAACGCCGGCATGATGGGCGTGTACGACGACCTGGCGCCCGAACTGCGCGAGCGGGTCGAGGACGTCGTGCTGAACCGGCGCGACGACGCCACCGAGCGCATGATCGAAATCGCCGGCACCCTGAAGGCGGGCGACAGGCAGGACGCCCAGACGCTCGAATGGCGCGAGGGCACGGTGCAAAAGCGCCTGTCGCACGCGCTGGTGCACGGCATCACGCAATGGATCGTGGAAGACACCGAAGAAGCGCGCCAGCAGCTGCTCGCGTCAGGCGGACGCCCGATCCACGTGATCGAGGGCCCGCTGATGGACGGCATGAACGTGGTCGGCGACCTGTTCGGCCAGGGCAAGATGTTCCTGCCGCAGGTGGTCAAGTCGGCGCGCGTGATGAAGCAGGCCGTGGCCCACCTGATTCCGTTCATCGAAGAAGAAAAGCAGCTCGAGGAAAAACGCACCGGCATCGTGGCCAAGCCGAAGGGCAAGATCGTCATCGCCACCGTCAAGGGCGACGTGCACGACATCGGCAAGAACATCGTCTCGGTGGTCCTGCAATGCAATAACTTCGAAGTTGTGAACATGGGCGTGATGGTGCCCTGCTCCGAGATCCTGGCGCGCGCCAAGGTGGAAAACGCCGACATGGTCGGACTGTCCGGCCTGATCACGCCGTCGCTCGAGGAGATGGCGCACGTGGCCAAGGAAATGCAGCGCGACCCGCACTTCCGCATGCTGAAGATCCCTCTGCTGATTGGCGGCGCGACCACCAGCCGGGCCCACACCGCGGTCAAGATCGCGCACAACTACGAGGGCCCGGTGGTGTACGTGCCGGACGCCTCGCGCTCGGTGTCGGTGGCGCAGGCGCTGCTGACGCCCGAAACGCGCGAGCAGTACATCGACGACATCGCCAAGGATTACGTGCGGATCCGCGAGCAGCACGCCAGCAAGAAGGCGCTGCCGATCCTGTCGCTGGCGGCCGCGCGCGTCAACAAGACCGTGGTGCCGTTTGCACCGGTGCGGCCGAAGTTCATCGGCCGGCGCGTGATCAGGAACGTCGACCTGGCCACGCTGGCCCAGTACATCGACTGGGGCCCGTTCTTCCAGACCTGGGACCTGGCCGGACCGTTCCCCGCGATCCTGACCGACCCGGTGGTGGGCGAGGCCGCGTCGAAGGTATTCGAAGAAGGCCAGGCCCTGCTCAAGAAAATCATCGACGGCCGCTGGCTGACCGCGAGCGGCGTGATCGCCCTGCTGCCGGCCAACAGCGTCAATGACGACGACATCGAAATCTACACCAACGACGCGCGCGACACAGTGGCGCTGACGTGGTACGGCTTGCGCCAGCAGGGCGTCAAGCCGCTGGTGGACGGCGTGCAGCGGCCGAACCAGTGCCTGTCCGACTTCATCGCGCCCAGGGCGTCGGGCGTGCAGGACTACATCGGCATGTTTGCGGTGACCGCCGGGCTGGGAATCGAGAAGTACGAGAAGCGCTTCGAGGACGCGCACGACGACTACTCATCGATCATGCTCAAGTCGCTGGCCGACCGGCTGGCCGAAGCGTTCGCCGAATACCTGCACCAGCGCGTGCGCACCGACCTGTGGGGCTACGCCGCCGGCGAAACCCTGGGCAGCGACCAGCTGATCGCCGAAGCCTACTCCGGCATCCGGCCTGCGCCGGGCTACCCGGCATGCCCCGAGCACACCGTCAAGGCCGACATGTTCAAGGTCTTGCAGCCCGAAGAAATCGGGATGGCGCTGACCGAGTCATACGCGATGTCCCCGGGCGCCGCGGTGTCCGGCTTCTACCTGGCGCATCCGGCGTCGAAGTATTTCGTGGTGGGCAAGATCGGCGCCGACCAGTTGGCCGACATGGCGGCGCGGCGCGGTGTCGCCAGCGAGCAGCTGGAAAGCTGGCTCGCGCCCAACCTGTAGGCGAGGCGAAACCGCTGTTTGCGCCTGAAACGCCGGGCTCTGACCCCGGCGTTGTCGTGCTCAGATCGCGTAGCGCACCACCGTATCGCTCCAGGCAAACGCGGCCACCTCGAACTCGACCAGCTCGTCGCTCGAGAGCGCCAGCTGCTTCAGCGTCGGCATCACCATATCCTCGGTCTCGTCCATCTGCTCGATCGATTCGGCCAGCCGCAGCAGTTCGCCGAAGAAGCCCGCGCGGTGCGTCAGCGCCGCGGCCACTTCCGCGCTCACCGGAATCTGGCTGACGATCTCCGCCATCGGGATCCCGAACAGCGCGTCCATCAGCGACATGATCCCGACCGTGAAGGCGATGTCGGCCACGTTGCGCTGGCTCGGGCGCAGCCGCTTGGCCAGCAGCTCGAGCAGGCGCCCGCGCGTGGTGGCAAGCATCAGCAGCGGCGAGGCGCTGTGCCCGCGCTGCGCCGGGTCGGCGTACAGCATGATCTGCAGCCAGCGCTGCAGCTGGCGCCGGCCCAGCACGATCAGCGCCTGGCTGACCGAGTCGATCCGCTGGCGCATGCCGACTGCCGGCGCGTTCACCAGCCGCAGCAGGTTCAGCGCCAGCGTCACGTCGTGCTTGACCGCGCGCTCGATCTCGATGTTTTCGGCGTCCGAGGTGACCAGCTTCATCAGCTCCATCACGGCCAGCTGCGACGGCGTCAGCTTGCGCCCGCTGATCACCACCGGCCGGGCGAAATAAAAGCCCTGGAAGTAGTCGAAGCCGAGCTCGCGGCAGGTGTCGTACTCGTCGCGCGTCTCGACCTTTTCGGCCATCAGCTTCTTGTTGTCGCGCTTGAAGCGCGGCGCCATCTGCACCAGCGCCGACAGCGCCATCGCGCGCATGTCGATCTTGATGAAGTCGACCATCGGCAACAGGCTTTCGAGGTTCGGCGTGATCGCATCGACGTCGTCGAGCGCGAAGCGGAAACCATGGCCTGCCAGCTCGGCCATCCGCGCCAGCACCGGCGCGCTGGCCTGCACCGTCTCCATCACTTCGAGCACCACCTTCTCGCGCGGCAGGAACACGAAGATGTCGCTCATGAGGACGGCGGCGTCGACGTTGATGAAGCCCTGCGCATCGCCAATCACTTTTTCCAGCCCGAGCTGGCCGGCGTGCGCGATCACCGCGGCGGTGGCCGACAGGCCGGTGCTGATGTCGGCCTGCGCCACCGGCGCATTGCGAAACAGCAGCTCGTAGCCGAACAGTGCCTGGTTGCGGTCGAGGATCGGCTGGCGCCCCAGATAGAAGTCGCGCACGCCAAAATCCTTCAGGGCGTACTGGGTGGTGGCGTGGTCGGTCATCGCGGGTCGTTCCGGGGACGGGAGAATGCAGGTACTTTACCGCATTCTCTTGCGTCAGTGAATTTTTGCCATTGAATTACAGCAAAATACTTTGCTAATCGCCATCAATTGAGGGCAAGGGCTGGCCGTCGACGAACACTTTCAACTCGCCGGGGAAAAATTCGGTCCAGATTTCATTGGTCGTCAGCGGTTCGGTGACGATGATCGCGACCCGGTCTTCCGGCGTGGTGACCTGGGAAAAGTCCACGCTGACGTCCTCGTCGGACAGCTGGGCGGTCAGGAACGGGTACTGGCGCACCACGTAGCACAGCCTGGTCGAGCAGTGCGCGAACAGCGCCGAACCGTCCGACAGCATCAGGTTGAAGGCGCCGTGGCGGGCGATCGCGCCGACCAGCTCGGCGAGCGCGGCGCGCAGCTGCGCCAGCGGCGGCGCCACGTCGCCGAAGCGCGCGCGCAGTTCCTGCAGCAGGAAGCAGAAGGCCAGTTCGCTGTCGGTATTGCCGACTGGGCGGAACGGGCCGTTCAGCGCGGGATGGAATTGCTTGAGGTCGCCGTTGTGGGCGAACACCCAGTAGCGGCCCCACAGTTCGCGCACGAACGGATGGCAGTTCTCGAGCGCGACATGGCCTTGGGTGGCCTTGCGGATATGCGCGATGACGTTCCTGGACTTGATCGGGTAACGCTTGATCAGTTCGGCGACGGGCGAGGCGACAGCGGCCTGGTGGTCGACGAAATGGCGCACGCCGGCGCCTTCGAAAAATGCGATGCCCCAGCCGTCATGGTGGGTATCGGTGCGGCCGCCACGCATGGCGAAACCGGTAAAGCTGAAGACAATGTCGGTGGGGACGTTGCAGTTCATTCCAAGGAGCTGGCACATGCATCGAGCTTACCATAGTGCGGGCGGACCCTGGGCCCGCCCGCACTGAGGGGCGGGCCGATCCGGTCAGTGCAGCAGCACCGGCTGGCTCATCAGGGAGTCGTAGGAGCCGAGGAAGTCGTCGATCTCTTCCATCGTCGGCTCGCTGGCGATCAGGTTGTTGACGTCGCGCCTGAACGATTGCGCGAGCTTGCCACCGATAAATGCTTCGCGCCGGCCGGACTTGTCGACGATCTCATAGCCGCCAAAGCGCAATGCTTCGAGGCTGTGGTCCACGCCGAATTCGACGACGCTGTACTGCTCGCTGTTGTAGATCATGTTCATGGTGACTCCTTCGCTCGATCAGACGGTTATGCAGGCTGACGTTCCGCTCCGCCTCAGTACCGAGGTGGGGCTGGCCGGTCCGATTTCAAGTGTGCAGGTCCGGCGTCAGTTCCAACAGCTGATCGTATGGCGGGTGTTGCAGCCACGATCTCAACTGATCAAGGTGCTCCGTCGCCGCCAGTCCGATGTAGAGTCTGTCGGGCCGCCGCCGCAGGAGACGATTTAATGTTACACGTAAAACCAGATTGCCGGTGCAGCACAGGCAACCGGGCGCGATGCGTTCGATCAGGAGGGTGGGAGTTGGTGCGAGGATGGTGTGGCCGTCAGACAAGCCTTCGAGCAGGACCGCGGCGACGCTTGCCGCACCGGGCGCCAGCTGCGCCGCGATCAGCCGTTCGCGCGCGCCGGCAGTGGAGCCGGTGACCAGGCTGGCGGTCGCGCGGGGCGCCACGGCGGTGCCGCTCATCCCCCTTTTTTGGCCAGCTTGCCCGGCTCCACGCCGAGCTGCTTGAGCTTGCGGTACAGGTGGGTGCGTTCGAGGCCGGTCTTTTCCGCCACCCGCGTCATGCTGCCGCCTTCGCGCCCCAGGTGGTGTTCGAAGTACATGCGCTCGAAGGCGTCGCGCGCCTCGCGCAGCGGCAGGTCGAAACTCAGGTTGTAGCCATGCTGCTCGCCGTTCGGCTGGGCGCCCATGCGCGGCGCGATGCCGGCCGACTGCAGCGACTGCGCGGCGAACATGGCCGATGCGGCCGACACGCTTTCCTCGGCCTGCGGCGCCATCATCGGGCGCGCCGCGACGACCGGCGCGCGCATCGTTTCCTGAGCCCGGGTCAGGCCCTGCTGCACTGCCTTGAGCAGTTTTTGCAGCGCGATCGGCTTTTCCAGGAAGTTCAGCGCGCCGATGCGGGTCGCCTCGACCGCGGTGTCGATGGTGGCGTGGCCCGACATCATGATGACCGGCATCGTCAGCAGGCCGTCGCGCTGCCACTCCTTGAGCAGCGTGACGCCGTCGGTATCGGGCATCCAGATATCGAGCAGCACCAGGTCCGGCGCCCCCGCCGCGCGCGCGTCGCGCGCCTGCTGGGCGTTTTCGGCCAGTTGGATCGCGTGCCCTTCGTCTCCCAGGATCTCCGAGAGTAGCTCGCGGATGCCCATTTCATCATCAACTACGAGAATGTTTGCCATCTGTGTTCATGCCTTCTCTGATTTCACCCGCTTCCAGGATGCGCCGCGCGCATCCGTCGATAGCCGTATTCTAAGTGCGATTGTATGGTTGGACCGGTTTTTACGCCAAATTTGCGGCCTCAGGCGCTAACTTTAACAGCAAAATCAGGACCGACGCGCCAGTTCCGTCCTGCTGGTTCTGGATGTCGATCCTGCCGCCATGTTCGTCGATGATTTTCTTGACCATCGGCAGCCCCAGTCCGGTGCCGCGCGCCTTCGAGGTGACGTACGGCTCGAACGCGCGCGACAGGATGCGCGGCGCGAAACCGGGACCGTTGTCGACGATCGCCATGCGCACCGCGGTGCCCTCGCCGCCCTCGGCGTTCTGGTAGTGGATCGCTTCGGTGGTGAGGTCGATGCGCGCCGGCGCCGCGCCGGGCGCGCGCTCGGTCATCGCGTCCTGCGCGTTGGCAAGCAGGTTGTGGATCACCTGGCGCAGCTGGGTGGCATCGCCCATCACCGCCGGCAGCTTCGGCGCCAGCGCGGCGTGGATGATGTCGCTGTCGTCACCGGCCAGGTACAGGTCGAGGATTTCGCGGATCAGGCGATTCAGGTCGAGCGGCTGCAGCACCGCCGGCGGCGCCTTGGCGTAGTCGCGGAAGTCGTCGACCATGCGCTTCATCGCATCGACCTGGTTGACGATGGTGCTGGTGCTGCGATTGAGCAGCGCGGCGTCTTCCGGCGACAGGCGCGACTCGAGCTTCATCTGCAGCCGTTCGGCCGACAACTGGATCGGGGTCAGCGGATTCTTGATCTCGTGCGCCAGCCGGCGCGCCACCTCGCCCCACGCCACCGAGCGCTGGGCCGAGATCACGTCGGAGATATCGTCGAACACCACGATGTAGCCGCTGCCGGCGCCGACCGGCAGGCGCGAGCCGCGCGCCAGTATCGTGATGTCATGGTCGTCGCTGGTGCCGAGCCGGCGCGGGATCTCGATCTCCTGCTGCCAGTGGGTGCGCTGGCGCGCGCTGCCGGCGGCGAATTGCGCGCTTTGCGCCGAGAACGCGCGCGTCACGGCGCCGGCGAACACTTCCAGTCCTTCGATCTCCGACAGCGCGCTGCCGAGGTGGCCGCCGACGTCGTTGAGCAGGATGCGGTCGACCGCGTCGTTGGCGTTGACGACATTGAATTCGGCGTCCAGCACGATCACCCCGGCCGACATGTTGGCCAGCACCGACTCGAGGTGGACCTTGGCGCTTTGCAGCGCGGCGCGGTTGCGCTCGACCGCGCTGCGCGCTTCGAACAGCTGGCCGGTCATGGTGTTGAACGACTGGGTCAGCGTGCCCAATTCGTCGGAGGTGGTCACGATCGGGCGCGGCGACAGGTCGCCCTCGGCCACCGCGCGGGTGCCCTCGGCCAGCACCAGCAGCGGCGCCGCCAGGTTGGAGGCGATCAGGAAGGCGCTGGCGACCGCGCCGAAGATCGCCAGCAGCAAGGTCAAGGTCAGCGTTTCGATGTACATCTTGCGCAGCCCGACCCGCGCCACGAAGCGCAGCTGGTACTCGCTCAGGGCGGTGCGCAGCACTTCGGCGTTGGTGGCCAGGTTGAGCGGCACCGACTGGAACAGCTGCAGGAAGCGCGGCGCCGCGCCGGGCGGCTCGGGCAGCGCCAGCACCACCCGCAAGCGCAGGCCGGTGGCCGCGTCGAGCGCGTTGGGCGCGTTCGCCGCTGCCGTCGCGCTGTCCTTGAAATCGCGTTCGACGGCGCCTTCGGACTGGGTATACCCGCCCGGCATCACCGCCTGCAGCAGCATCGCCGGGGTCGGCAGGTCGGCGGCCAGGTTGGCGTGCTTGTCTTCGGCCGCGCTGGCCAGCAGCTTGCCGCCGCCGTCGACCACGATCGCGCTGAGCACGCCGTCCTGCTCGGCGACGATGCGCTTCAGGATGGTCTGGGTGGCGGCCTGGTCCTGCCCGGCCAGCGTGGCGCCGGATACCGCCGCCGAGGCGCCCAGTTCGACCAGCGCCTGGTCGAGCGCGGCGCGGCCCAGGTTCAGGCCCGACTCGAGCGCGGCCTCGATCTTCACGTCGAACCACGATTCGATCGAATGCGACACGAACTGCACCGACACCAGGAAGATCACCAGCCCGGGCAGGATGCCGATCCCGGCGAACAGCAGCACCAGGCGCGCCATCAGGCGCGAGCCGAACTTGCCGCTCTTGTAGCGCGCATACAGGCGCGCCAGCGCCACCACCACGAAGATCAGCAGCATCGCCGCGACCGCCGCGTTCAGGCCCAGCAGCCAGGAATAGTAGCGGTCGAAAAAGCCCGAGTTGTCGGACGCGGAAGCGAGCAGGAACAGCAGGATGCTGACGATCGCGCCACCCACTATCACCCCGTACCGCAAGCCCTGTTTCACCGCCTACTCCGCCCTGTAGCTGAAGGTTTTCTTGTTCGAGCCGAGCTGCCAGCCGGCGTTGTTGAACGCGTTGACCTGGAGCGGCTTTTGCAGGAACTGGCGGTCCATGAACATGCGCATGGTGACGTTGTAGGTCTCGCCCGGCTTCAGCGCGCCGCGCGGCGCGATCAGCCAGCGGCTCGGGCGCCGGATCGTAAACAGCGCGTCCTCCAGCGTCGCGAAGCTCTGCTGCACGCTGCCGACCGCCGAGATGTGGTACTGGCGCGTCAATACGTTGTACCAGATGCGCACGGTCTGGCGCGACGCCACCGCCTTTTCGTCGGTCCACCACCAGCGCGGACGGGTCAGTTCGATTTCGGTGGTGAAGTGCAGCTGCACGCCGTACTGGATCGCGTTTTCGAGCTCGTGGCTGAGTTCCAGGGCATACCTGGCGTCGAGCCGGTAGCCGTCTTCGGTCGACTCGATGTGGGCGCGCGTGATCTCGATGCCGTCGGCCGCCTGCGCCTGCGCGCACGCGAACATCAGCAGCAGCTGGCAGGCGAGGAGTCGAAAAAATCGTTGTGTCACAAGTGGGCCAGAGCCTTAAAAAACCATCGCATTGTCAGAGACCCGTTACGCCGCGTTCTTTTGGAACAGGGCGTAGAACAACCCATCGTGATCCTCCTGCGCGGCGCCGACCGGCAGCAGCTGGCCCGGCGCATCGAGGCGCAGCGCGCCGTGGCGGGCCGCGAAAGCGGCCGCTTGCGCCTCCGATTCCTGCGGCCATAGCGAGCATGTCACGAACAGCAATTTACCATTGGGCCGCAGCATCTGCCAAAGGTTGTCGAGAATTTTGGCCGAAAGTGTTGCAAGTTGGAGCGCGTCGCCCTTGCGCCGCAGCCAGCGGATGTCGGGGTGGCGCCGCACGATGCCCGACGCGGTGCACGGCACGTCGGCCAGGATCCGGTCGAACTGCTGGCCGTCCCACCACACCGAGGTCTGCGCCTCGAACGCCTTGAGCGTGGCCGTCAGGCCGAGGCGCTGCAGGTTTTCCTCGATCCGCACCAGCCGCTTGGGGTCGGAGTCGACCGCGGTCAGCGCGACGTCGGCCAGTTCCAGGATGTGGCCGGTCTTGCCGCCGGGCGCGGCGCAGGCGTCCAGCACGCGCATGCCGTCCCGCACGTCGAGCAGCGGCGCGGCCAGCTGGGCGCCGGCGTCCTGCACCGAGCACAGGCCCTGTTCGAAACCGGGAATCAGGGTCACTCCGATCGCCTTGTCGAGGCGCACCGCGGACGGCCCGATGCGGCTCGCCTTGACGCCGGCCTCGGCCAGCGTCTGCAAGTACGCTTCGACCGTGGTCTTGCGCACGTTCACGCGCAAGGTCAGCGGCGGCTGCGCGTTGCCGGCCGCCAGGATCGCCTGCCAGTCGCGCGGATACGCGGCCCTGGCGGTATCGATCCACCATTGCGGGTAGTTCCACATCGCCACCGGATCCTGCAGCGCGGTTTTCACCAGCGCGTCGCGCTCGCGCAGGAAGCGCCGCAGCACGGCGTTGACCATGCCCTTGGCATGCGCCAGGTCCGGGTGCGAGGTGGCCACCGTGACGGCCTGGTCGACCACGGTGAATTCTTCATACGGCGCGGTGGCGCCGCCTGGGGTGTCGATCAGCGCCAGCGCGCAGCACAACAGGCTGGCCAGCATCGGCGGCTCGGGCGCCTTCGACGTCATCAGGCTGAGCAGGACTTCGCTGCGGCCGAGCTGGCGCATGCTGCGGTAGGCGATGTCCTGGATCGCGCCGCGCGTCTGCGCCGACGCCTGGGTCACGCCGAACGCGGTGGTCAACGCTTGCGGCAGCGCCGCGCCGGACCGCACCTGCGACACCGCGTTGGCCGCGCCCAGCAGGGCCAGCGCCAGCGAATCGGGCTTCAGGCGCGGCAGGTAGCCCGGCTGCAGCACCGGCTTGACTTCGTAGCTGGGGCGCAGGCGCGCCGCGGATGGTTGCGCGGCACTTTTCGGCGCTGCGGGCTTGATGGAGAGCGTTGGGCGCTTGGTTGTCATGGTGATCTTTGCGTGAGGCGTGTCCGGCGCGCGATGGGCGAGCAAATGCGCACATCGGCGGGCACTGTAAAGGCGCCAATTGTAACGGCTAAGCCTTGCAACTCGCCCAAACAGCGCATTTTGACAACAAAATCGCGTCGCCCTGTGTCACCGGCAACATATTCCCCGCAGCGCCAAACCAGTATAATTGATCCTGTTTGCCCGTGGCCCGGCCACCGCTTTTTTCACTCTGACAGATTACCAGCACATGCTCGCCCAACAAAAACTTGAAATCGCTGCCCTGCTCCAGGCCGCCCTCGTCCCGCTGACAGCCGGCACCGGTCTGGTTCCCGTCGTTGTGCTCGAGCGTCCGCGCGACCCGGCGCACGGCGACATCGCCTGCAATATCGCGATGCAGCTGGCCAGGCAGCTCAAGCTGAACCCGCGCGAACTGGCCACCAACATCGTCGCCGCCCTGCTGGCCGATCCGGCCGCCAAAGGCCTGGTCGAAGCGGCCGACGTGGCCGGCCCCGGCTTCATCAACCTGCGCGTGGCCGCCAGCGCCAAGCAGTCGGTGGTGCGCACGATCCTGCAAGCGGGCGAACAGTTCGGCCGCAGCGACGCCGGCGCCGGCAAACAGGTGGTGATCGAATTCGTCTCGGCCAACCCGACCGGCCCGCTGCACGTCGGCCACGGCCGCCAGGCCGCGCTGGGCGATGCGCTGTCCTCGCTGTTCGAGTCGCAAGGCTACGCCGTCACGCGCGAGTTCTACTACAACGACGCGGGCGTACAGATCGCGACCCTGGCCAATTCGGTGCAGGCGCGCCTGAAGGGCTTCCGCCCGGGCGACCTGCAGTGGCCCGAGTCGGCCTACAACGGCGACTACATCGCCGACATTGCCGAAGACTTCAAGGCCGGCAAGACCGTGTCGGCCAGCGACGGCCTGCCCGCCACCGCCAGCACCCACGTCGACGACATCGACTCGATCCGCTCGTTCGCCGTGACCTACCTGCGCAACGAGCAGGACATCGACATGCAGGCGTTCGGCGTCAAGTTCGACAATTACTTCCTCGAGTCGTCGCTGTACGCCGACGGCAAGGTGCACAAGGCGGTCGACGCGCTGGTCGCGGCCGGCAAGACGTTCGAAGAAGGCGGCGCGCTGTGGCTGCGCACTACCGGCTACGGCGACGACAAGGACCGCGTGATGAAAAAATCCGACGGCACCTACACCTACTTCGTGCCGGACGTGGCCTACCACATCGTCAAGTGGCAGCGCGGCTTTGTCCAGGCCATCAACATCCAGGGCAGCGACCACCACGGCACCATCGCGCGCGTGCGCGCCGGCCTGCAGGCGGTCGGCATGGGCATCCCTCAGGGCTACCCGGACTACGTGCTGCACAAGATGGTCACCGTCATGAAGGACGGCGAAGAGGTGAAGATCTCCAAGCGCGCCGGCTCCTACGTCACGGTGCGCGACCTGATCGAATGGTCCGGCAACGGCGATATCGCAAGGGGCCGCGACGCGGTGCGCTTCTTCCTCATTTCGCGCAAGGCCGACACCGAATTCGTGTTCGACGTCGACGTCGCGCTCAAGCACTCGGACGAAAATCCGGTGTACTACGTGCAGTACGCGCATGCGCGCATCTGCTCGGTGCTGGCGCAATGGAACGGCGACCAATCCACGCTGGCCGGGGTCGACCTGGCGCCGCTGGTGGCGCCGCGCGAAGCGACCCTGCTGGCGACGCTGGCCGACTACCCGGAAGCATTGAGCCGCGCGTTGGCCGAACTGGGCCCGCACCAGGTCGCGTTCTACCTGCGCGACCTGGCCGGCGAACTGCACGGCTACTATAACGCCGAGCGCGTGCTGGTCGACGACGAAGCGACCAGGATGGCGCGCCTGGCGCTGATGGTCGCCACCCGCCAGGTGCTGCGCAACGGCCTGGCGCTGATCGGCGTTTCGGCGCCGAACAAGATGTAAGCAGCACCCAAGGTCATCACAGACAGCCAACCCTGAAAGCACCAATGCACCTCGATCCTCGTCCCGCACCGCACCGCCGCCAGCAAGGCAATACCCTCACCGGCCTGATCATCGGCCTGATCGTCGGCCTCGGCATCGCGGTGGCGGTGGCGCTGGCCATCACCAAGGGCGCGACGCCGTTCACCGACAAGTCGGGCAAGCTCGGCAAACTGGCCGAGCCGACCGCCGGCCAGGTGTCCGATCCGAACCGGCCGCTGTACGGCAGCAAGGACGCGGCGCGCGAAGCCAACAAGCAGTTCGCCGACAAGCCGAAGGCGCCGGAAGCCGATCCGCTGGCGCAGGTCATCGCGAACATGAAGGACCCGGCCGACCTGAAGGCCGAGGGCAAGAAGCCGGCTGCGGCCGCGCCTGCGCCCGCCGCAGCGCCGCCAGCCCAGCATGAACTGGCGCGCGTGGTCAGCGCCCGCGCCGACGCCGCGCCCGACGACAAGATCGTGTACTTCCTGCAGGCCGGCGCGTTCCGCGAAATCTCGGACGCCGAAAACACCCGCGCCAAGCTGGCCCTGCTCGGCTTCGAAGCGAGCATCACCGACCGCGCCAGCGACGCCGGCGTGCTGCACCGGGTGCGGGTCGGGCCGTACCACCAGGTCGAAGCGATGAACAAGGCGCGCGCCAGGCTGATCGACAGCGGCATCGACGTCGCCATCGTGCGCAACCAGAAATAGGACGGGCCAGCACGATGCGAATGATCCGGACCTTGCTGTGCGCGGCCGCCTTCGGTTTCGCCGCCGCCGCCGCCGCCGAACCCAGGAACGGGCTCGAGTACCTGACCTTGCCCGAAGCGCAGAACACCGATGCCGGCGCCAGGGTCGAGGTCACCGAGTTCTTCGCTTACTACTGCCCGCATTGCTACCGCTTCGAGCCGCTGCTGGCGGAGTGGGTCAGGAAACAGGGCGCCAATATCGTCTTCAAGCGGGTGCACGTGTCGGGCGCCCCGGGCGTGCTGCCGCAGCAGCGCCTGTTCTATACGCTCGACGCGCTCGGCCTGGTCGGGCAGTACCACGCCAAGGCGTTCGAGGCGATGCACGTCGAGCGCCTGCGCCTCGGCAGCGAGCAGGCGGTGTTCGAGTGGGCCGCCAGGGCCGGCATCGACCAGGCCAGATTCGGCGAGGCCTGGCGCTCGTTCGGCGTGCAGGCCAAGCTGCGCCGGGCCGACGCGATGATGGCGGCGTACCGGATCGACGGCTGGCCGATGGTCGCCATCGACGGACGCTTCATGACCTCGCCGTCGCAAGCCGGCGAAGGCGTGAAGACGCCGCAAACCGAAGCGCAGATGCAGCAGTCGGCGCTCGATGTAATGGACTACCTGGTCGCGAAAGCGAAAGCGGAAAAGAAATAGGCATGGGCACCACGCGGCCACGCGCGCCATGAACCGCGTCTTCATCACCGGCGCCTCGAGCGGGATCGGCGCCGCGCTGGCGCGCGAGTACGCCTCGCAAGGCGCCACCCTCGGCCTGCTGGCGCGCCGCCGCGACGCGCTCGAACTGCTCGCCGCCAGCCTGCCCAATCGTGCTCGCCACAAGATCTATGCGGTCGACGTGACCGACCGCGCGGCGCTGGCCGCGGCCGCCGCTCACTTCATCGCCAGCGCGGGCGGCGCCGATATCGTGATCGCCAACGCCGGCGTGTCGCAAGGCACGCTGACCGAGCACGCCGAAGACCTGGCCGCGTTCGACGCCATCTTCGCCACCAATGTCGGCGCCACCGTCGCCACCTTCGCGCCGTTCATCGCCAGCATGAAGACCCAGGGCGGCGCGCCGACCCTGGTCGGCATCGGCAGCGTGGCCGGGATCCGCGGCCTGCCGGGCGCCGGCGCCTACAGCGCCTCCAAGGCGGCGGTGCTGAGCTACTGCGAATCGCTGCGCCTCGAAATGAAACCGCACGGGATCCGCGTGGTGACCATCGCTCCCGGCTACATCGACACCCCGATGACGCAGGCCAATCCGTACCCGATGCCGTTCCTGATGCCGGCCGCGCGCTTCGCGCAAAAGGCGGCCGCCGCAATCTCGGCCGGCGCCAGCTACCAGGTGATCCCGTGGCAGATGGGGGTGGTCGCAAAACTGCTGCGCGCGCTGCCGAACGGCCTGTACGACCTGGCTTTTGTGCGTGCGCCACGCAAGCCGCGCGGGAACGCGCCATGAACGCGGCCGCCATCGCCGCCTTGCTGCGCGCCGCGGTCGATGTCGAGGTGGTGCCGGAAACCGGTTCCACCAACGCCGACCTGATGGCGCGCGCGGCGCTGCTGGCGCGCCCCACCCTGCTGGTCGCCGAACACCAGAGCGCCGGGCGCGGGCGGGCCGGCCGCAGCTGGCTGTCGGCGGCGGGCGACTCGCTGACCTTTTCGCTGGCCTGGAAATTCTCCGGTTCGCCCCAGCGGCTGCTCGGCCTGCCGCTGGCGGTGGGCGTCGCGCTGGCCGAAGCGCTGGCCGCGCTGGACGTGCCGGTGCAGTTGAAATGGCCGAACGACGTGCTCAGGGACGGCGCCAAGCTGGCCGGGATCCTGATCGAAACCCAAGGCGCGCCCGACGGCGGTACCTGGACGGTGATCGGGATCGGCCTGAACCTTTTGATGCCGGACCAGCTCGAGGAGCGCACCGGCCGCGCGGTCGCCACCGCACCTTGGCTGGCGCGGATGGAGCGCGACGCGTTGATGGCCGCGCTGACCGATGCGCTGGCGGCGGCCTTGGTCGAATTCGACGCGGCCGGCTTCGGCGCTTTCCGCGCGCGCTGGGACGCCCTGCACGCCTGGCGCGGCAGGCCGGTGAAGATCGTCGACAATGGCGCTACGCTGCAGCATGGCCTGGCGGCGGGAGTCGACGACAGCGGACGCCTCCTGCTCGATACCGGCACCGGCCGCGTCGCGCTGCTGGCGGGCGATGTTTCGCTGCGGCTGGAGGAGAACTGAGATGCTGCTGCTGATCGACGCGGGCAATACCCGCATCAAGTGGGCGCTTGCGGCGGACGATGCCGCGCTCGGCGAATGGTCGGGCGCCGGCGCCGTCGCCCACGCGGAACTGAATCACCTGCCGGCCAGCTGGCGGCAGCAGCGCGTCACGCGCGCGATCGTCTCCAACGTGGCCGGGGTGAAGGTGCGCGACCAGCTGCAGCTGATGCTGCCGACCACCTCGATCGACTGGTTCGCGTCGAGGACGCAACTGGCGGGCGTACGCAACGGCTACCGCGATCCGGCCCAGCTGGGCTGCGACCGGTTCGCCGCGGCGATCGGCGCGCGCGCGCTGGAACCGGGCAAGGCGCTGGTGGTCGCCACCTGCGGCACCGCCACCACCATCGATGCGCTGTCGGCCGACGGCGTGTTCCTGGGCGGGATGATCCTGCCCGGCCTCGGCCTGATGGCCAGTTCGCTGGCGCGCAATACCGCGCAGCTGCCGCACATCGCGGCCAGCGGCGCCGTCCCGGCCGGCTTTGCCGACAACACCGACGACGCCATCCTGTCGGGCTGCCTGTCGGCGCAGGCCGGCGCGATCGAACGCGCCTGCGGCCTGCTCGGCGCCAGCCTGTGCATGCTGTCGGGCGGCGCGGCGCGCTATATCGCCCCGGCCCTGTCGGCGCCGTACCGGATGGTCGATAATATCGTCCTGGTCGGCCTGCACGCCGCCGCAACCTCGAAAGAATAGCCTGTGTTGAAATTTATCTTCTGGTCCCTGCTGTGCATCAACGGCGTGCTGCTCGCCTACAGCCAGGGCGTGCTCGGCAATTTCAAGGGCAACGAGCGCGAACCGGCGCGCATGAAGAACCAGCTCAACACCGGCAAGCTGGTGCTGCTGTCTGCCGCCCGCGCCAGCGTGCCGGCGCCTGCGCCCGAGCCGGCGGCCGACAAACCGGCCGCGCTCACCGCCTGCGTCGAATTTGGCAACCTGGGACTGGCCGAAGCGCGCCGCTTCGAAGCGAAGCTGGCGCCGCTCGAGCTGGGCGAGCGCCTGTCGCGCCAGGCGGCCGGCATGACCGATCCCACCAGCCACATCGTCTACATCGCGCCGCAGGGCAGCCGCGAAGCGGCCGAACGCAAGGCGGCCGAACTGAAAAACCAGGGCGTCGCGAACTACTTCATCATGGCGGACAGCTCGCCGCTGAAGTGGGGCATTTCGCTGGGCGTGTTCAAGTCGGAAGCGGCGGCCCAGACCTTGCTGGCCGCGCTGGGCAAGCGGGGCGTGCAGGGCGTACGCATGGTCGCGCGCGGCGCCCAGGTCAACAAGCTGGCGTTCCGCTTCCGCGGCATCGACGCCGCCACCCGCGCCAGGATCGACGACGCCGCCGCCGGCTTCACGGCGCTCGAGTCGCGCAACTGCAGATAATCAGGCGGCGTCGACGCGCCGCACCACGATCGGCTTGATCCCCAAAGCAGGCGGCAGCGCGCGCGCCGCCTTCAGCGCTTCGTCGCGGCTGGCGAATGGGCCGCCGTACAGCCGGTGCAGCGCGCCGGCCCGGACCTGTTCGACCATCTCCACCACGCCCGATCCGAGCACGCGGCCGCGCACTTCGGCCGCCTTGTCGGCCCGCCTGAAGGCGCCCAGCTGGAGGTAGAAGCCGGCCGCCGGCTGGCGCGCCGCTTCCGGCACCGCGCGCGCCGCATGCTCTTGCGTGACCCGCTCCTCCAGCATCAGCTCGGCCGGCTGCGGCCCCGCGCCGGTGGCAACCCGCACAGGGTCGCCCGGCATCAGGCGTTCCAGTTCGACCTCGTGGCTGCCCTTGTCGAGCAGGCCGAGTTTCAGCGCCGCCGTGTACGACACGTCGACGATCCGGCTCGCATGGAACGGCCCGCGGTCATTGATCCGCACGATCACCTGTTTGCCGCTCGAGCGGCTGGTGATCCGCGCATACGACGGGATCGGCAGGGTCGGATGGGCCGCGCTCATCTTGTACATATCGTACCGCTCGCCGGACGAGGTGCGCTGGCCGTGGAACTTCTTGCCGTACCAGCTGGCCACGCCGCGCTGCGCGAACGGGGCGTCGCCGGCCATCGGCACGTAGGCTTTCCCGAACACCCTGTACGGCCGGTTGGCGTATTTCGACAGCGGCTCGGCCTTGACCACCGCGTCCGGCACCTCGCGCAGGTTGGCCGGCGGGTTCTCGCCCGGACCGTCGTCCAGGTAATAGCCGCCGCGCCCGGAGCCGGCGGCCGGCAGCGCCGGCAGGTCGGGATCGACCTTCGGGTGGACCGCGCGCGGCGTGCCGGAACCTGGCGCCGCGCCGATCGGCTGGTGCGACTTCTGCGCGCTGCCGCAGGCGGCCAGCAGCGCGGCGGCAGCGAGCGCAACGGCCGCCGCGAGCTTGTTCGAAACGGCCAATCGCGCCTCCGTGGCAAGTGGGGTTGTCAGGTTTGCACCAGCTTGCGGTGCCTCTGAATACTCATCAGTATACCCGCCCCCACTCCCAGTGTGACGAATGCGGTGCCGCCGTAGCTCATGAACGGCAGCGGCACCCCGACCACGGGCAGGATGCCGCTGACCATGCCCATGTTGACGAAGGCATAGGTGAAGAAGATCATCGTGATGGCGCCGGCCAGCAGGCGCGCGAACAGGGTCGGCGCATTGGCGGCGATCATCAGGCCGCGTCCGATCAGCAGCAAATAGATCAGCAGCAGGCCAAGGATCCCGATCAGGCCGAATTCCTCGGCGAAAATCGAGAAGATGAAGTCTGTCGTGTGCTCCGGCACGAATTCGAGGTGGGACTGGGTTCCCTTGAGCAGCCCTTTGCCCGACACGCCGCCCGAGCCGATCGCGATGATCGACTGGATGATGTGGAAGCCCTTGCCGAGCGGGTCCTTGGTGGGATCGATCAGCGTCATCACGCGGTCGCGCTGGTAATCGTGCATCAGCGACCAGGCCACCGGCAGCGACGCGGCGCCGGCAATTAAGAGGCCCAGCAGCGCCTTCCACGACAGCCCCGCCAGGAAGATCACGTACAAGCCGGAGGACAGCACCAGCAGCGAGGTGCCCAGGTCCGGCTGCAGCTGGATCAGGCCGACCGGCACCGCCAGCAGTACCGCAGCCACAATGAACGAATGCCAGCGCACCATGCCGGCCTTTTGGTGGAAGTACCAGGCCAGCATCAGCGGCATGGCGATCTTCATGATTTCGGCCGGCTGGATGTCGACGCCGACATACAGCCAGCGGCGCGCACCCTTCTTGATGATCCCGAACAGGAACACCGCCACCAGCAGGGTCACGCCGACCGTGTAGACCGGCACCGCGAGGCGCATCAGGGTTTGCGGCGGCACCAGCGCGGCCGCCCACATCACGATGAAGGCCACCATCGTGTTGCGGATCTGGCCTTCCAGCCGCCCGGGGTATTCGATACCGGCCGAATACATCGTGATCATGCTGGTGGCCAGCAGCAGGAACAGGATCATCGCCAGCGGGGCGTCGAACACCAGCAAGTGCGGTTTCATGCGCCGCCACAGGGAACGTCGTTCGTTGATGCGCATCGGTCAGTCCTTCGCCGGCGCTTCGGCGCCCGGCTGGAATGGCACCGGCCCGGCCGGCACCTGTTCGACCTCGACCTCGACCGGGACCGGCCGGGCGCCGTCCTTGGGCGCCGGCCGTTTTCCGGTCAGGTAGTAGTCGAGCGCCTTGCGCGCGATCGGCGCGGCGTAGGCGGCGCCGAAGCCGGCGTTTTCGACGATCAGCGCCAGCGCGATTTTCGGTTTCTCGGCCGGGCCGAAGGCCACGTACAGCGAGTTGTCGCGCAGGCGCTCGCCCATCGCCTTGGCATTGTATTTTTCGCCGCGCTTCAGGCCGACGGTTTGCGACGTACCGGTCTTGCCGCCCGAGGTGTAGGGCGCATTCGCGAACGCCAGCCGGCCGGTGCCTTCCTGGGTCACGCCGATCATGGCGCGCTTGATCACGTCGATATTTTCCTGCTTCAGGGGAATCCGGAAACTTCCCTTGGCGACGGTCGGGGTGCGCGCCCGCGTGCTGCCGTCTTCCACCATCTTGACCAGGTGCGGCCGCATCACCACGCCGTCATTGGCCAGGGTCGACACCGCGTGCGCCAGCTGCAGGATGGTATAGCTGTTGTAACCCTGCCCAATGCCGATGTTGACGTTGTCGCCCCGCTGCCAGGCCTGCGCCGCCTTGTTCTTGGCGAAACGCTGGCGCTTCCACTCCTTCGACGGCAGCACGCCGGTCTTTTCGTTATCGAGGTCGATCCCGGTCAGGCGCCCGAAGCCGAACGGCTCCAGAAATTCGTGGATATGGTCGATGCCCATGTCGTTGCCGAGCTGGTAATAGTAGGTGTTGCACGAGATAACGATCGACTTGTGCATATCGACCGTGCCGTGTCCGCCCAGCTTGTCATCCATCCAGCGGTAGCTTCCCAGGCTGAACGAACCGGCGTCGTGGATCGCCTGCGATGGCGTGCGAAAACCTTTCTCCAGGGCGGCCAGCGCCATGAACGGCTTGAAGGTGGAGCCGGGCGGATAGGTTCCCTGCAAGGGCCGGTTCAGCAGCGGACGGTCGAGCGACGTGTTCAGCTCGTTCCAGCTCTGGCTGTCGATACCGTCGACGAACAGGTTCGGATCGAAGCCCGGGCGCGACACGTAGGCCAGGATGTCGCCGGTCTCGGGCTCGATCGCCACCAGCGCGCCACGGAAGTCGCCAAACGCCTCTTCCAGGATCTTCTGCAGTTCGATGTCGATCGACAGCACCAGGTTGCTGCCGGGCGTGGCTTCGGCGCGCGACAGGGTGCTGACCGCGCGCCCCCCCGCGGTCTTGATGACCTTCTCGTAGCCGGTCACGCCGTGCAGCAGCTTCTCGTAGCTCTTCTCCACGCCTTCCTTGCCGATATGGTCGGTGCCGCGGTAGTTGGTGGCGTCGGGACCGTCTTCGAGCGCGCGGGCCTCGCCCTGGTTGATGCGGCCGATAAAGCCGATCACGTGCGCGGCGGTTTCGCCCAGGGGATACTGGCGGAACAGGCGGGCCTGCACGTCGACCCCGGGAAAGCGGAAGCGCTGGGCGGTAAAGCGCGCCACTTCATCGTCGGTCAGGCGGGTGCGCAGCGGCACGCTCTCGAAGTTCCTCGATTCGGCCATCAGGGTGCGCAAGCGCTTGCGGTCCTTCGGCTCGATGGTCACCAGCGTGGCCAGTTCGTCGATCACCGAGTCGAGCGTGTTGCGCAGCTTGGAGGGCGTGATTTCCAGCGTGTAGGCCGAGAAGTTGCGGGCCAGGACCACGCCGTTGCGGTCGAGGATCAGGCCGCGGTTCGGCACGATCGGCACGATCGCGAGACGGTTGTCCTCGGCCAGCGCGGCATAGTCGTCGTGCTTGATCACCTGCAGCCAGACCACGCGCGCCACCAGCAGGCCAAAACACACGAACACCAGCGTGAACAGCGCCGTGACGCGCACCCGGAAGAGATGGATCTCCCGGTCGTTGTTCTGTAATTCAGTCATTGCGTACGCCCCGCATCAGATCGGGCGAGTATGGTCGCGGTCGACGGCGCGCCGCTGCGGCGCCAGCAAGATCCAGGTAATCACGGGCCACAGCGCGATCGCGACCACGCTCTCGACAAAAATCAGCCAGCCCAGGAACTTGCCGGTGATTATGAAGCGCACCAGCATCTGCAGCGCCTGCGTCAGCAGCAGCAGCGGGAACACGTGCAGGGCCTGGGTCATGACCGGGAACCACAGCATGCGGCGGTGGATCATGATCGCGAGGTAGGACAGCAAGGTGTAGGCCAGCGCATTCTCGCCGAGCAGCGTGGAATCGTGCACGTCCATCATCAGGCCCATGAAAAAGGCGACCCCGATGCCGACCTTGCGAGGCTGGTGGATACCCCAGAACACCAGCACCAGCGCGACGAAATCGGGCGCGCCCACCCATTGGCCCCAAGGCAGCAGGTTGAGCATGAAGGCCGCCGTCAGGCTGACCGCGATGAAAAGCGGGCTGACCGGCAGCAGGATGTAATGCGGACGGTTCATTGTCCGGCTCCTTTATTGACAGCGGGCGGCGCCGCGGGAGGCAAGGCGCCTGGCGCCGGCGGCACTTTAAGCGGGGTCATTTTCGGCAGCGCGGACTTCTTGCCCACCACCTTCGCAGGTTCCGCGGGCGGACGCGGCAGCAGGTCCGGCTGCGACATCAGGATCAGCAGCTGGCGGTGGCGGTCGATGCCGGCCAGCGGCTGGCACACCACGCGGCCGAAAGCGCCGGAGGCGCTGCTCTCGACCTGTACCACCTTGGCCACCGCCAGCCCGGCCGGATAGACGCCGTCCATGCCGGAGGTGATCAGCAAGTCGCCGACCTGGATGTCGGCGTTCGGCGCCATGAAGCGCAGGTCGAGCAGGCCCGATTGGCCGCGCCCGTAGGCCACGCTGCGCAGGCCGTTGCGCAGCACCTGCACGGGAATCGCCTGCTCCCTGTCGGTCAGCAGCGTGACTTCGGAAGTGAACGGGAATACCCGGGTGACCTGGCCGACCACGCCGGCATTGTCGATCACGGGCAGGCCGAGCTGCACGCCCTGGCGGATGCCGCGGTCGAGCACCACCTTGCGGGTGGACGGGTCGCGCGCGTCGTACAGGATTTCGCTCATCATCGACTTGACCGGCACGTGCTCGCGCGCGCCCATCAGCTTGCGCAGCTGGGCGTTTTCAGCCATCTGGAGCTGGGCCTGCTGGATCAGCTGGGCGGTGGCGGCCTGCTGGCTTTTCAGGTCGCGCACTTCCTTCTGCAGGGTCGACACGGTCGAGAAGTAGTTGCCCATGTTGGCCAGCGCGTCGCGTGGCATCAGGGCGGCCATCTGCAGCGGGTACAGCACGGTGCCGGCGGCCTGGCGCACAGTGGCGAGCAGGTGCACGCGCGCATCCATCATCAGCAGGGCGATCGAAATGAATGCGAAAACCGTCACCTTGACCCGGGCAGGGGCGCCTTGCTTGAAGAGTGGCGGAGGACTGTATTCCATGACTTCCAATAATGACAGCGCGGCGCATGGGCGCCGCGTCACACTACACTTGCGGCCTGAAGACCGGGCTCAAGACCGGGGGCTCGCGGCTTACTCGTACGAGAACATCGATCCGAGCTTGTCCATGCGCTCGAGCGCCATGCCGGAACCGCGCACCACGCAGGTGAGCGGATCTTCGGCCACCAGCACCGGCAGGCCGGTTTCTTCCATCAGCAGGCGATCGAGGTCGCGCAGCAAGGCGCCGCCGCCGGTCAGCATCATGCCCTTCTCGGCGATGTCGGCGCCCAGTTCCGGCGGGGTCTGCTCGAGCGCGTTCTTCACCGCCGAGACGATGTTGTTGAGCGGGTCGGTCAGCGCTTCGAGGATCTCGTTGGACGAGATGGTGAACGAACGCGGGATGCCTTCCGACAGGTTGCGGCCCTTGACTTCCATTTCCTTCACTTCGGAACCCGGGAACGCCGAGCCGATCGCCTTCTTGATCGCTTCGGCGGTCTGCTCGCCGATCAGCATGCCGTAGTTGCGCCGGATGTAGTTGACGATGGCTTCGTCGAACTTGTCGCCGCCGACCCGGATCGAGCCCTTGTAGACCATGCCGCCGAGCGAGATGATGCCCACTTCGGTGGTGCCGCCGCCGATGTCGACCACCATCGAACCGGTCGCCTCCGAGACCGGCAGGCCGGCGCCGATCGCCGCCGCCATCGGCTCTTCGATCAGGTACACCTGCGAAGCGCCGGCGCCGAGCGCCGATTCGCGGATCGCGCGGCGCTCGACCTGGGTCGAGCCGCACGGCACGCAAATGATGATGCGCGGCGAAGGCCGGAAGAACTTGGAGTCGTGCACCATGCGGATGAACTGCTTGAGCATCTGTTCGGTGACGGTGAAGTCGGCGATCACGCCGTCCTTCATCGGGCGGATCGCCTCGATATTGCCGGGCACCTTGCCCAGCATCTGCTTGGCTTCCTTGCCGACTGCCTGGATCGTCTTCTTGCCGTTCGGGCCGCCTTCCTGGCGGATCGCGACGACCGACGGTTCGTCGAGCACGATGCCGAGGCCGCGTACGTAGATCAGGGTGTTCGCCGTGCCCAGGTCGATTGCCAGGTCATTCGAAAAATAGCTGCGTAAAAAACCAAACATGTGTGTCCTGATGCGCAACCGTGTGCGCCTAAGCATTAATAGGGAACATCGCAAACCCTGCCACCCTGCCTGAAACACCGGAATGCGGCATGGTCTTTATATGCTGCGGCAGCCCGTTTTCCGTGCCGACAACGCATTAGCCCGCCATTCTACCTTATAATTTGCACGTTAAATGCCGAAAAGCCTCTCAATTGCAGACCGCCATGTCGGGCCGAATCGGCGGCATTGCCAAGCTTTTACGATCTTTTAGTACGGCTTTGTGTACATTTCTTCATCTTTCCTCAAACTATCGAACGCGGTCTTCACCGCCCCATTTGCCATGTCCCTGACACTTTCAGACGTAAGACGGATCGCCAACCTGGCCCAACTCGACATGGACGAGGCGCACGCCGAGACCGCGCTCGCTGAGCTCAATGGCATCTTTGCGCTGGCCGAACAGATGCAGGAAGTCGACACCGAAGGCGTGGCGCCGCTGTCACAACCGCTGGCCGGCTTCCTCGGCCAACTGCCGCTGCGCCTGCGCGAAGACGTCGTCACCGAAGCCAACCACCGCGACGCCTATCAGGCGCCGGCCCCGAAAATCGAGGACGGCCTGTACCTGGTGCCGAAAGTGATCGAGTAAGCACTCCCCCACCGAATCTGACATCGAAGCCATGCATACAAAAACCATTAAAGAGCTGTCCGGGCTGCTGCACGCGAAACAGGTCTCCGCCACCGAGCTGACCCGGCATTTCCTGCAGCGCGCCCAGGCCAGCGACCTGAACGCCTTCCTGCACATCGACCCGGCCTTGTCGCTGGCGCAAGCGGGGGCGGCCGACGCGCGCCTGGCCGCCGGCAGCGCCGGCCCCTTGACCGGCATCCCGATCGCCCACAAGGACATCTTCGTCACCGAAGGCTGGCGCTCGACCGCCGGCTCGAAGATGCTGGCCAACTACACCAGCCCGTTCAACGCCACCGTCGTCGAGCGCTTCGGCGCGGCCGGCATGGTCACCCTGGGCAAGCTCAATTGCGACGAATTCGCGATGGGGTCGTCGAACCAGAACTCGGCGTTCGGCGCGGTCAGGAACCCGTGGGACAAGCTGGCGGTGCCGGGCGGCTCCTCGGGCGGCTCGGCCGCGGCGATCGCCGCGCGCCTCGCGCCGGCCGCCACCGCCACCGACACCGGCGGCTCGATCCGCCAGCCGGCCTCGTTCTGCGGCGTCACCGGCATCAAGCCGACCTACGGGCGCGTCTCGCGCTTCGGCATGATCGCGTTCGCCTCCTCGCTCGACCAGGGCGGCCCGATGGCCCAGACCGCCGAAGACTGCGCCCTGCTGCTCGGTGAAATGGTCGGCTTCGACGAGCGCGACTCGACCAGCCTGACGCCGGCGCAGGGCAACCTGCGCGAAGACTTCACGCGCGAGCTGGCGACCCCGCTGGCCGGCCTGCGGATCGGCGTGCCGAAAGAGTATTTCGGCGCAGGCCTGGCGGCCGACGTGGAAGCGGCCGTGCGCGCCGCGCTCGAGCAGTTCGTCAAGCTCGGCGCCACCCTGGTCGACATCTCGCTGCCGAAAACTTCGCTGTCGATCCCGGTCTACTACGTCATCGCGCCGGCCGAGGCATCGTCCAACCTGGCGCGCTTCGACGGGGTGCGCTACGGCCACCGCGCCAGCGAGTACAAGGACCTGGCCGACATGTACAAGAAGTCGCGCGCCGAAGGTTTCGGCCGCGAGGTACAGCGCCGCATCATGGTCGGCACCTACGTGCTGTGCCACGGCTACTACGACGCCTACTACCTGAAGGCCCAGAAGATCCGGCGCCTGATCGCCGACGACTTCCAGGCCGCGCTGGGCAATACCTGCGACGTGATCATGGGACCGGTCGCGCCGACCGTGGCGTGGGACCTGGGCGAGAAGACCGACGACCCGGTGGCGGCCTACCTGGCCGACATCTTCACCTTGTCGACCAGCCTGGCCGGTTTGCCGGGCATGTCGATCCCGTGCGGCTTCGGGCAAGGCGAAAAGAACGGCAAGCGCCCGGTCGGACTGCAAATCATCGGCAACTACTTTGCCGAGGCGAAGCTGCTCGGCATCGCGCACCAGTACCAGCAAGTCACCGACTGGCACACCCGCGCGCCGGCCGGCGCCTGAGAAAACAAGAGAGAACACTATGCAATGGGAAGTCGTCATCGGTCTTGAGAACCACGTGCAGCTCACGACCAACTCGAAAATCTTCAGCGGCAGCGCGATCCGTTTCGGCGCCGCGCCGAACACCCAGGCCAGCCCGGTCGACCTGGCGCTGCCGGGCGTGCTGCCGGTGATGAACAAGGGCGCGGTCGAACGCGCGATCCGCTTCGGCCTGGCCGTCAATGCGAAGATCGCGCCGCAGTCGATCTTCGCGCGCAAGAACTACTTCTACCCGGACCTGCCGAAGGGCTACCAGATCAGCCAGTTCGAAGATCCGGTGGTGATCGGCGGCCAGGTCAGCTTCGGCTTTGAAAAAGACGGCAAGTTCGAGACCCGCACCATCAACCTGACCCGCGCCCACCTCGAGGAAGACGCCGGCAAGTCGCTGCACGAGGACTACCACGGCATGACCGGCATCGACCTGAACCGCGCCGGCACGCCGCTGCTGGAGATCGTCTCCGAGCCGGAAATGCGCAGCGGGGCCGAAGCGGTCGCCTACGCCAAGGCCCTGCATTCGCTGGTGGTATGGCTCGGCATCTGCGACGGCAACATGCAGGAAGGCTCGTTCCGCTGCGACGTCAACGTCTCGGTGCGGCCAAGCGGCCAGAAGGAATTCGGCACCCGCTGCGAGATCAAGAACCTGAACTCGTTCCGCTTCATCGAGGAAGCCGTGCACTACGAGGTNNCCGGACCGGAAGGAAACGCGCTCGATGCGCACCAAGGAAGACGCGCAGGATTACCGCTACTTCCCCGATCCGGACTTGCCGCCGCTGGAGATTTCGGAAGAGTGGATCGCGCGCGTCAAGGCCGACATGCCGGAACTGCCGACGGCGATGCGCATCCGCTTCGTCGGCGACTACGGCCTGCCGGAATACGACTCGCTGATCCTGACTTCGTCGCACCAGATGGCGGCGTATTTCGAAGCGGTGGTGGCGAAGGCCGGCAAGCAGAACGCCAAGGCGGCAGCCAACTGGCTGATGGGCGACGTCGCCTCGACCCTGAACCGCGAGAACGTCGATATCGCCGATTCGCCGGTGGAAGCGTCGCAACTGGCGCTGCTGCTGGTGCGAATCGCCGACGGCACGATTTCGAACAAGATCGCCAAGGAAGTGTTCGCGGCGATGTGGGAAGCGAAGTCGAACGACGAGAGGATCGCCGACGCGATCATCGACCAGAAGGGCCTGCGCCAGATTTCGGACAGCGGCGCGCTGGAAGCGATCGTCGACGAGGTGCTGGCGGCGAACCAGAAATCGGTCGAGCAGTACCGCGCCGGCAAGGAAGCGGCGATCAATGCCTTGATCGGCCAGGCCATGAAGGCGTCGAAGGGCAAAGCCAATCCCGCGCAGTTGACGGAGCTGCTGAAGCAGAAGCTGGCCGCTTAATCCACGGCGCGAATCGGAACGGCGACCGATTGGTCGCCGTTCTTCAATCGGTCGCTGTTTTTCAAAATGACCATGTCATTTTGACCTTCTGCAGCACCATTTGGTTCGCACTTGCGAGCTGTTTTCTACGCTTGCCTGAGGCGTGCCAACTCAGACGCCGTAGCGGGTCCGATATGCGGCCACCGCGTCACGATACTGCGCCAACTGCGGATCCGCCCCGGCGGCCGACAGGTAGCTGAACAAATCGTCCAGGTTACCGATCGAGATCACCGGAATCCCGAACTCGCGGCTCACTTCCTGCACCGCCGAACTGGCCGACAGCGCGCCGTCCTTGCCCGAGCGCTCCATCCGGTCCAGCGCGATCAGCACCGCGCACGGCTCGGCGCCGGCGGCGCGGATCATCTCGACCGACTCGCGCACCGACGTCCCGGCCGAAATCACGTCGTCGATGATCACGACCTTGCCCTGCAGCTTGGCGCCGACGATGGTGCCGCCTTCGCCATGGTCCTTGGCTTCCTTGCGGTTGAACGCGAACGAGGTATTGCGGCCCTTGCCCGCCAGCGCCACCGCGGTGCTTGACGCCAGCGTGATGCCCTTGTACGCCGGCCCGAACAGCATGTCGAACTCGACCCCGGAATCGAGCAGCGTCTGCGCGTAGAATTGCGCCAGCTGCGCCAGCGTCTTCCCTTCGTGGAACAACCCCGCATTGAAAAAATACGGCGACAAGCGCCCGGCCTTGGTCGTAAACTCGCCGAAGCGCAACACTCCCGCCGAGACTGAAAACGCGATAAACTGTTGCCGCAAATTGTACACAATGACCCCTGTCGATGAAAAGTGGCTGTATTTTAATCCCGCGACACCGCCAGCGCCATCGCCCTCCTCCTTTTGCCCTCTGGAACTATGCCTAAAATTATTTCTGCCAACCTCAACGGTATCCGCTCCGCCCACAAAAAAGGCTTCTTCGACTGGATGGCGGCGCAAACCGCCGACTTCGTCTGCGTGCAGGAATTGAAAGCGCAGCTGGGCGACATGACCGAGCAATTCCTGGCGCCGGGCGGCTACCACGGCCACTTCCACTACGCCGAGAAAAAAGGCTATTCCGGCACCGGCGTCTACAGCAAGATCAAGCCGGACGCGGTGCGCACCGGTTTCGGCAGCCCCGAGTTCGACGCCGAAGGCCGCTACGTGCGCTGCGATTTCGGCAACCTGTCGATCATCTCGGTGTACTGCCCGTCCGGCTCGTCCTCGCCGGAACGCCAGGAAGCCAAGTTCCGCTTCATGGAATTGTTCCTGCCGCACCTGCTCGAACTGAAGGCCGAAGGCCGCGAACTGGTCATCTGCGGCGACTGGAACATCGCCCACAACGAGATCGACCTGAAGAACTGGAAGGGCAACAAGAAGAATTCCGGCTTCTTGCCGGAAGAGCGCGCCTGGCTGACGCGCATCTTCGACGAACTCGGTTTCGTCGACGTCCACCGCGGCATCGACAAGCGCGAAGAGCAGTACACCTGGTGGAGCAACCGCGGCCAGGCCTGGGCCAAGAACGTCGGCTGGCGCATCGACTACCACGTCGCCACCCCCGGCATCGCGGCGCAGGCGAAGGCGGTCTCGATCTACAAGGACCAGCGCTTCTCCGACCACGCCCCCCTGATCATCGACTACACGCTGTAACGCCTTCGAGCGTGCGCACGCTGGTGAATTCGCGCGCCGCCCCGGTGAACGGGTCGGCGAACCCGATCGAGCGCGCCAGCAGCTGCAGCGGGCGCGTGAAATCGTCGCCCTTGCACTCCAGCGCCAGCGGATAGAACACGTCGTTGGCGATCGGCGCACCCAGCGCAGCCATGTGCACGCGCAACTGGTGCTTGCGGCCGGTGTGCGGCCGCAAGCGGTACAGCGCCAGCGCGCCGCGCCGCTCCACCATCTCGACTATCGTTTCCGAATTCGGCTCGCCCTGCACTTCCTGCATGCGGAAGAACGGCGTGCCTTCGACCATCCGGCTGCGGTGCGTGTGGGGCCAGCGCAGGCCGTCGATCGGCGCCGCCAGCGCCTCGTATTGCTTCGCCACGCGGCGCTTCTGGAACAGCGTCTGGTAGGCGCCGCGGCTGGCCACGCTGGCCGAGAAAATCACCACCCCGGCCGTCTCGCGGTCGAGCCGGTGGATCGGCGCCAGGTCGCCCAGCCCGAGCTTGTCCTTCAGGCGCACCAGAAGGGTCTCGTGCAGGAAACGGCCGGCCGGATTCATCGGCAGGAAATGCGGTTTGTCGACCACCACCAGATGCTCGTCGCGGAACAGCACCTGCTCCTCGAAGGGTATCGGGGTTTCGGCCTCGAGTTCGCGGTAGTACCAGATGCGCGCACCGACTCGCACCGCGCTGTCGGGCGCGAGCCGCTCGCCGTCGCCGTCGACCACCAGCCCGCGCGCCATGCGGTCGCGCCATGCGGCTTCGCCGACCCCGGGAAACCGCTCGACCAGGAATCCCAGCATGCTGCCCGAGCTGCCCTGCGGCAGCCACAGGTAGCTCGGCGCGACGCCATCCACGATCGGCAGCGGGACGAAGGCGTTGGCCGCCGCCTGCCGCCTCATCGCCAGTTGGACGACGCGACGGTGCGGTACGGCGGCAGGCTGTCGACGCTGGCGCCGCGCGCGCGCGCGTACAGCGGCAGCAGCACGTTCATGTGGCGTTCCATCTCGACGATCCGCTCTTCGCCGCCCGGATGGGTCGACAGCAGCTGGACCGGCGCGCGCTTGTTCAGCGCGCCCATCTTGCGCCACAGGGCGATGCCGGCGCGCGGGTCGAAGCCGGCGCGCGCCGCCAGGTCAAGCCCGATCAGGTCGGCCTCGCGTTCCTCGTCGCGCGAGAACTTGAGCACCACCAGCTGGCCGACGGTGCTGGCGGCGGTGTCGGTCAGGCGCGGATCGACCCCGAGCCAGGCCGACAGCCCGAACCCGACGATGCGGCTGGCCACGCCGGTGGCGGTGGCCTTGGCGGCGCGCTCGCGCCCGTGCTCGCGCAAGGCGTGGGCGATTTCGTGGCCCATCACCGCGGCCACCTCGTCGTCGGTCAGCTTGAGCGAGGTCAGGATGCCGGTGAAGAAGGCGATGCGCCCGCCCGGCATGCAGAATGCGTTCACCTGCTCGGAATCGAGCAGGTTGACCTGCCACTTCCATTGTTCCGCCTGCGGGTTCCAGCGCGTGGCGTACGGGATGATGCGCCTGGCGACCGAGCGCAGGCGGATCACCTGGGCATGCTCGTCAGGGATCAGCGCGCCCTTTTCGCGCGCCTGCGCCATCAGGCCGGCGTATTGCTGCGAGGCCTGCTGGTCGACCACGGCCTGCGGCTCCAGGTGGCGCCACTTCGACAGCGGTTTGACGGCGATCCCGTCCTGTACCTGCGCCGTTTCCGGCTGGGCTTGTTCCGGCTGCGCGTCGCCGCCCGGCTGGCAACCGGCACAGGCGCACAGCGCGACCAGTGCCGCCAGGCGCTTGAGTTTCATCATTGTTGGTTCCATGCTGCTATGTTTGACATCATCATCATCGCAGGAATCGAGCGCACGAAGCACACGATAACCCACGTCTATGCGCCCGCGCGCGCCTTTTTACGCAGCCGGAATACCGCCAGGCTGCCGCGCAGGTTGGGCAGGAACGAGACCGGACGGCCGCCCTCCGCCAGCGCGACCCGCTCGAGCACNNGGCGTGTCGTACCACTGGTAAGGCAGCGCCTTCGACACCGGCATGCGGCCGCGCGCCAGCGCCACCCGGTGCGGCCAGTAGGCGAAGTTGGGGAACGAGACGATCGCCTCGGCGCCGACCCGCACGATGTCGCGCAACAGCGCTTCGACGTGCTGCATCATCTGCAGCGACGACAGGCACAGCACCGTGTCGAAGGAATTGTCGCCGAAGATGGCCAGGCCCTTCTCCATGTCCTGCTGGATCACGTTGAGGCCGCGCTGCGCGCTTTCGAGCAGCTTGTCGTCGGCGATCTCGATACCGTAGCCGGTGCAGGCCTTGTCGCTCTGCAGGTAGCTCAGCATGGCGCCGTCGCCGCAGCCGACGTCGAGCACGTGCGCATTGGCCGGCACCCAGTGCGCGATGAAGGCGAGGTCGGGACGCACGCGGGAAAGTTCCTGGAAATTCATGCGCGCTCCGTGGTCTGCAATTGATTGGTCTGGTCCCAGATCCGCTGGTACCAGGCGCGCACCATGTTCATGTAGCGCGAGTCTTCCAGCAGGAAGGCGTCGTGGCCGTGCGGCGCGTCGATCTCGGCGTACGAGACGCGGCGCCGGTTGCACACCAGCGCCTGCACGATCTCGCGCGAACGCTCGGGCGAAAAGCGCCAGTCGGTGCTGAACGAGACGAGGAAGAACTCCGCTTCGGTATCGGCCAGCGCGCGCGTCAGGTCGCCGCCCCAGGCGCGCGCCGGGTCGAAGTAGTCGAGCGCCTTGGTGATCAGCAGGTAGGTATTGGCGTCGAAGTATTCGGAGAACTTGTCGCCCTGGTAGCGCAGGTAGGACTCGATCTCGAAGTCGATCCCGAAGTCGAACTTGTAGTCGTTGTTTTCGGCGGCGTTGCGCAGCTTGCGGCCGAATTTTTCGGCCATGTCGTCGTCCGACAGGTAGGTGATGTGGCCGACCATGCGCGCCACTCGGAGGCCGTTCTTCGGCACCACGCCGTACTCGTAGAAGTCGCCGCCGCGGTAATCCGGGTCGGACAATATCGCCTGGCGCGCGACGTCGTTGAAGGCGATGTTCTGCGCCGTCAGCCTGGGGGTCGAGGCGATCACCACGCAGTGGCGCAGCCGCTTCGGATACATGATCGACCATGCCAGCGCCTGCATCCCGCCGAGCGAGCCGCCCATCACGGCGGCGAATTGCGCGATGCCCAGCACGTCGGCCAGGCGCGCCTGCGCCGCGACCCAGTCCTCCACCGTCACCACCGGGAAGGCGGCGCCGTACGGCTTGCCGGTGGCGGGATTGGCGTGCATCGGGCCGGTCGAGCCGAAGCAGGAACCGAGGTTGTTCACGCCGATGACGAAGAAACGGTCGGTGTCGAGCGGCTTGCCCGGCCCGACCATGTTGTCCCACCAGCCGACGCTCTTTGGCTTGTCGGCATACACCCCGGCCACGTGGTGCGAGGCGTTCAGCGCGTGGCACACCAGCACCGCGTTCGACTTGTCCGCGTTCAGGGTGCCGTAGGTTTCGTACATCAGCGTGTAATCGGCCAGCTGCGCGCCGCTTTGCAGGCGCAGCGGTTCGGCGAAATGCATCGCTTGCGGTGAGACTATTCCAATGGATGCCATGAGACTCGAGAAAAATTTAAGGGGACAGCCACGCGGGCTGCCGTATCAGATCACCTGCAACTGCTGCACCGCTTCGGCGATCGCTTCCGGCTCCATGGTGCGCAGGATCTTGCGGGTTTGCGGCGTGATGGTGGTCAGGTCGCAGCCCAGGATTTCCTGCTTGACCGACAGCAGCTGCGCCGGGTGCATCGAGAACTCGCGCAGGCCCATCCCCAGCAGCAGGCGGGTGAGCTTGACGTCGCCCGCCATCTCGCCGCACACCGCGACATCGATGCCGGCCTTGTGGCCGGCCGCGATGGTCATGGCGATCAGCTGCAGCACCGCCGGATGGAGCGGATTGTACAAGTGCGCCACTTCGTAGTCGACGCGGTCGATCGCCAGGGTGTACTGGATCAGGTCGTTGGTGCCGATCGAGAGGAAGTCCATGCGCTTGACGAACATCGGCAGCGCCAGCGCGGCGGCCGGGATCTCGATCATGGCGCCCACGTCGATCGTCTGGTCGAACTTCTGGCCGGCTTCGCGCAGCTGAGCCTTGGCCTGCTCGATCATCGCCAGCGACTGGTCGATCTCGAACGCATGCGCCAGCATCGGGATCAGCACGCGCACCTTGCCGAACGCCGAGGCGCGCAGGATCGCGCGCAACTGGGTCAGGAACAGCTGCGGCTCGGCCAGGCAGTAGCGGATCGCGCGCAGTCCGAGCGCCGGATTGAGCGCGGTGTGCTCGGTCTGGTCGAGCGGCTTGTCGGCGCCGATGTCGAGCGTGCGGATGACCACCGGGCGGCCCTTCATCGCCACCACCGCCTTGCGGTACTGTTCGAACTGTTCGTCCTCGGTCGGCATGCGGTGCGCATGGCCGGCGCGGCCCATGAACAGGAACTCGGAGCGGAACAGGCCGACACCGGCGGCGCCCTGCTCCAGCGCGGCAGGGCAGTCTTCGGGCAGCTCGATGTTGGCCAGCAGCGTGATCGGGGTGCCGTCGCGCGTGATGGCGGGGGTCTTCTTCAGCTTCAGCAGCTTCTTGCGCGCCTTCAGCAGCGCGGCCTGGCGCGCGCGGTACTGCTCCAGCACCAGCGCGCTCGGATTGGCGATCACCACCCCGGCGTCGCCGTCGATGATGACCCAGTCGTCCTGCTCGATCAGTTGCGAAGCCTGCGACATGCCGACCGCCGCCGGGATGTCCAGGCTGCGCGCGACGATCGCGGTATGCGAATTCTGGCCGCCGACATCGGTGACGAAGCCGATGAAGGAGCGGTCGCGGAACTGCAGCATGTCGGCCGGCGAAATGTCGTGCGCCACCACGATCATCTGCGGCTGGTACTCGTCGGAAGGCGCGCGCGGCGGCTCCAGCTGGGCGGTCCCCATCAGCACCTTCAGCACGCGCTCGGCGACCTGCTGGATGTCGGCCTTGCGCTCGCGCAGGTACTCGTCCTCGATCTCGTCGAACTGGGCCGACAGCTCGTCGATCTGGGTCACCAGCGCCCACTCGGCGTTGTAGTGGCGGGTGCGGATGATGTCGAGCGGCGCCTCCGAAATCATCGGGTCCGACAGGATCAGCGCGTGCACGTCGATGAAGGCGCCCAGTTCGGTCGGCGCGTCGCGCGGCAGGTCGGTCCACAGCGCCTGCAGTCCGCGGTGCACCTCGGCGATGGCGTCCTGCAGCCGGCGCACTTCCGCTTCCAGCTGTTCCTCGGCCACCAGGTAGTGCTTGACGTCGAGCGCGGCCGGCGTGAGCAGGTGCGCGCGGCCGATCGAAATGCCGCGGGAAACCGGAATGCCGTGGAGCGTGAACGATGCCATCGAGGGTCCTGTATGCGTGGAGCGCGGGCTGTACACCGGGCTTACTCGCCTTCGCCGAACTTGTCGCCGACCAGCCCTGTCAACGCGGCCAGCGCGTCGTTCTCGTCGGCGCCGTCGGCCTCCAGGGTGACCCTGGCGCCCTTGCCGGCAGCCAGCATCATCACGCCCATGATCGACTTGGCGTTGATGCGCCGGCCGTTACGGGTGAGCCAGATCTCGCTCTGGAATTTGGCGGCCAGCTGGGTGAACTTGGCCGAGGCGCGCGCATGCAGGCCCAGCTTGTTAATAATTTCCAGTTCTTGTTGAATCATGTTTTTATCGTCTCAATCACACAGCACTGCGCCACACCGGATAGCCGCACCGGCACTATCCTCATTCTCATTCGGGGCCGAGGCGGATCCGGTTGTCGACCCGCACCGCGCCGCTTTGGGCGCCGGCCAGCGCCATTTCCACCACCACGTCGAGCGTGTCGCGCCGGTAGGTGATGGCGCGCAGCAGCATCGGCAGGCTGATGCCCGCGATCACTTCGACCTGGCCGGGGACCGCCAGCGAATTGCAGCAGTTCGACGGCGTGCCGCCCTTGATGTCGGTGATCACCAGCACGCCGCTGCCGTCGTCCAGGCGCGCGATGGCGCCGCGGGCCAGCTCATGCACCTGAGCCACGTCCTGGTCGGCGGTCACGTCGATCGCCTCGAACCGCTCGGTTGGCCCACGGAACACGTGCGCCACGGCCTCGATGAAGGCCTGGCCCAGCGGCGCGTGGGTCAACAATAAAATGCCTACCATATTATTTTTGCCCTGCCTGGCGTTCAAGCGCGTCGATGAACATCGCCGCCACGTCGAAACCGGTCTGGTCGCTGATTTCCTGGAAACAGGTCGGGCTGGTCACATTCACTTCCGTCAGGAAATCCCCGATTACATCCAATCCTACCAGCAACAGGCCGCGGGCGGCCAGCGTCGGGCCGATGGCCTCGGCGATTTCGCGGTCGCGCGCGGTCAGGGGCTGGGCCCTGCCGACCCCGCCGGCCGCCAGGTTGCCGCGCACTTCGCCGGCCTGCGGAATGCGCGCCAGCGCGAACGGCACCGGCTTGCCGTCGATGACGAGGATGCGCTTGTCGCCGTGCACGATGGCCGGGATGTATTTCTGGGCCATGATGGTGCGCGCGCCCAGTTCGGTCAGCGTCTCGATCACCGAGCCGAGATTCATGCCGTCGTCCTTGATGCGGAAGATGCCCGCCCCGCCCATGCCGTCGAGCGGCTTGAAGATGACGTCGCCATGCCTGGCGTGGAAGGCGCGCAGGCGCGAGGCGTCGGACGACACCAGGGTGGGCGAGGTGAAGCGCGAAAATTGCGCGATCGAGAGTTTTTCGTTGTGGTCGCGGATCGCCGACGGCTTGTTGAAGACGCGCGCGCCCTGGGCTTCGGCCAGTTCCAGCAGTTGGGTGCCGTACACGTATTCCATGTCGAACGGCGGATCCTTGCGCTCGATGACGGCGTCGAACCCGGACAGGCGCATGTTGGCCTGCTTGCCGACGCGGTACCAGTCGTCCGGGTCGCCGGTCAGTTCGATCGCCGCGACATCGGCGCTGACCACGCCGTCCTCGAGCACCATGTCGCGCTGCTCGAAGGCGAAAATGGCGTGCCCGCGCTTGACCGCTTCGCGCATCATTGCGAAGGTGGAATCCTTGTAGATCTTGAATCCGGACAGCGGATCGGCGAGGAAAGCGATTTTCATGGGGAATTCCGTTCAGGCTAATGCATCGATTTTAGCCGGAAACGGCGTTTGCCGCCGAGAAGCCACGCCCGGGCCCGACCCGCCGGGCCAGCCTCCACAATCAATACACTTCCGGATTCGGATCGGTGCGCTCGAGCTCGAGCGAAGCGGCCAGCAGGCCGAGCCGCGCAACCACGCCGTACACGTAGAAGCGGTTTGGCACCGCCGTGCCCGGCTTGGCCTTGAGGTCCGGCACCGCGTGCTGCTGCGCGAACGCGAGCGGCACGAACTGCGAGCCGGGCGCATTCAGGTTCTGGTCGACGCCGCGCTCGGCGTGGATGCGGTAGAAGCCGCCCACCACGTAGCGGTCGATCATGTACACCACCGGCTCGGCCACCGCATCCTTGATGCTCTCGAAGGTCGGCACCCCTTCCTGGATGATGACGTCGCTGATCTGCACGCCGTCCTTGATGACCGACATCCGGGCGCGCTGGTTGCGGTTCAGGTCCTTGAGCTCGTTGGGGTCCTTGACGGTCAGGATGCCCATGCCGTAGGTGCCGGCGTCCGGCTTGACGATCACGAACGGCTTCTGGTCCTTGATGCCGTATTCCTTGTACTTCTTGCGGATCTTGGCCAGCAGCATGCTGACATTGTCGGCCAGGCATTCGGAGCCATTGTCGTGCTCGAAATTGACCTCGCCGCATTTGGCGTGGAACGGGTTGACCATCCACGGGTCGAAGTCGATCAGCTTGCCGAACTTCTTGGCCACTTCGTCGTAGGCGGCCAGGTGGTTGCTCTTGCGCCGGATCGCCCAGCCGGCATGCACCGGCGGCAGCAGCGACTGCTCGTGGATGTTCTCGAGGATCGACGGGATCCCGGCGGACAGGTCATTGTTGAGCAAGATGGTGCAGGGATCGAAATCCTTGAGCCCGATGCGACGCCCGTTGGCTGAGCGCACCAGCGGCTCGATCACCAGCATGTTGCCGTCCGGCAGCGCGAGCGGGGTAGGCTCGGTGATGTCGGGCGAGAGCGACCCGAGCCGCACGTGCAGGCCGGTCTGGCGGAAGATCTGCATCAGGCGCGCGACGTTTTGCAGGTAGTGCGGATTGCGCGTGTGCGATTCGGGGATCAGCAGCAGGTTGCGGGCGTCCGGGCAGTACTTGTCGATCGCGGCCATGGCGGCCTGCACCGACAGCGGCAGCATCTCGGTTGCAAGATTGTTGAAACCACCAGGAAACAGGTTGGTGTCGACCGGCGCCAGCTTGTAGCCGGCGTTGCGCAGGTCGACCGAGCAGTAGAACGGCGGCGTGTGCTCCTGCCACTCCATGCGGAACCAGCGCTCGATGGCCGGGGTGGCCTGCAGGATTTTCTTTTCTAGGTCGAGCAGCGGGCCGGTCAGGGCGGTGACGAGGTGGGGAACCATGGGTGACGTCCTTCAGACTTCTAAGTATTGTGAAAACCGTAAATCGGGGCGGAAACAGCAATTTAAAGGAGTAAACGAAAAAAGGCGCCCCGCGGGGGGGCGCCCGCGGGGCGACCGGCGACCCGCGACCCGCTTGCGCGGGCCGGGGTTGCGACGAGGATCAGGCGTGGTAGGCGGATTCGCCGTGGCTCGTGATGTCGAGCCCTTCCCGTTCCTCTTCTTCCGGTACGCGCAGGCCGACCACCAGGTCTACCAGCTTGTAGGCAACCAGCGAGACGACCGCCGACCAGATGATGGTGGTGCCGATGGCTTGCGCCTGGATCCACACCTGGTTGCCGATCGAATAGGCATCGGCCGACATCTTGTTGGTGGTGTAGTCGAAAATCCCCTGGCCGCCCAGTTGCGGCGCAGCGAACACGCCGGTCAGCAAGGCACCGAGGATACCGCCGACCCCGTGCACGCCGAACACGTCCAGCGAGTCGTCGGCGCCGATCAGGCGCTTCAGGCCGTTCACGCCCCACAGGCAGATGATACCAGCGAGCAGGCCGATGACCAAGGCGCCCATCGGACCGACGAAGCCGCAGGCCGGGGTGATCGCCACCAGGCCGGCCACCGCGCCGGAGGCGCCGCCCAGCATCGACGGCTTGCCTTTGGTGATCCATTCGCCGAACACCCACGAAACAGTGGCGCAGGCGGTGGCCAGCAGCGTGTTGATGAAGGCCAGGGCCGCGACGTCGCCCGCTTCCAGCGCCGAACCGGCGTTGAAGCCGAACCAGCCGACCCACAGCATCGATGCGCCGATCATGGTCATGGTCAGCGAGTGCGGCGCCATCGATTCACGGCCGTAACCGACCCGCTTGCCGATCATGATCGCGCCGACCAGGCCGGCAACGGCGGCGTTGATGTGGACCACGGTGCCGCCCGCAAAGTCGAGCGCGCCTTTTTGCCACAGCCAGCCGGCCTTGGCCGACTCGGTGGCCAGGGTTGCCGCATCCTTGATGGCGTCAGGGCCGGTCCAGAACCAGACCATGTGGGCCACCGGCAGGTAGCCGAAAGTGAACCACAACACGATGAACAGCAGCACCGCGGTGAACTTGGCGCGCTCGGCGAAGGCGCCGACGATCAGGGCGCAGGTGATGGCAGCGAAGGTGCCCTGGAACGCCACGAAGATGAATTCAGGAATCACGACGCCCTTGCTGAAAGTCGCCGCCGAAGTAAACGTGGCCTTGGCGGGATCCCAGATGCCGGACAGGAATGCACGGTCGAACTTGCCGATGAACGCGCTGCCTTCGGTAAATGCGAGCGAGTAGCCGTACACGCTCCACAGCACGATGATCACGGCGAAAATCATGAACACCTGCAGCAGCACCGACAGCATGTTCTTGGCGCGCACCAGGCCGCCGTAGAACAGCGCCAGGCCGGGGATGGTCATCATGATCACCAGGATCGTGGCGACGAACATCCAGGCCGTGTCGCCCTTGTTGGCAACCGGTGCAGGAGGGGCCGGGGCTGNNACGATGGGGGCCGGGGCGGCATGGTCGGCACCTTCATGGCTTGGCGCATCATGCGCGCTGGCGCTCAGGGCGGCGCTCATCGCAACAGCCAGCGCGAGCCCGGACAGCCACTTTGTTATGTTTTTATTCATCTGGATTCCCCTTAAAGTGCTTCGTTGCCGGTTTCACCGGTACGAATACGGACGACCTGTTCCAGGTTGTATACAAAGATTTTACCGTCACCGATCTTGCCGGTGCGGGCAGCTTTTTCAATCGCTTCGATCGCCTGGTCGACGATGGCGTCTTCCACCGCCGCTTCGATCTTGGTTTTCGGCAAGAAATCGACCACGTATTCGGCGCCACGATACAGCTCGGTGTGGCCCTTCTGGCGGCCGAAGCCCTTGACTTCGGTCACGGTGATGCCTTGCACGTTAATCGCCGACAGGGCTTCGCGCACCTCGTCCAGCTTGAACGGTTTGATGATGGCGGTAATCAGTTTCATACAAGGCCTCGATTAGAAAGTTTTGGAGACGGTCAATACCGCTCCGGTCTTGCCCAGGTTCTTGCCATTGGGGGCAAAATACGCGTCGGTGTTGGCGTAGATGGCTGCCAGCGCAACGGTGCAGATGCCGAAGTCCTTGGTGACGCCGATCTTGTAGTCGGTATAGGACGCCGCGCTGTTGTTTTTCACGTTCTGGCGCCCGACGTGCAGGTTCAGCAACAGGCCGGTGCCGACTTCGACGTTGGCGCCGATGTCGAGGTAGCCGCTGTTCTTGCTGTCGGCAAAACCGAACAGATTGGTGGTGGAGTGCGAGTACTTGATGTAACCGGGTCCATAGCCGACCTGGCCATAGACTTCAAAGGTGTTCGCGCTGACCGCCAGTTTGTTGGACGGATAGAAATAGTACAGGCCGCCCACGTCATAGCTGATGCCAGGGGCGATTTCGCCCTTCTTGCCTGCATACACGTCCCATTCGACGTCGCTGTCGCCGCCGCCGTCCTTGACCCACTTGATGGTCGACAGCCAGGTGCCGGCATACAGGCCGCTCGGATTGTTCACATAGTCGGCGCCGCCCTGCAGGGCTGGCTTGAGGCGGGTTTGCGAAATGCCGCGATAGCGATAGTCGGTGGTGACCGCCGCGTTGAAGCTGACCACGTCGGCGGGCTGGGCTTCCTGCGCATGGGCGCTGGAGGCGCCCAGCGACGCCAGGGAAAGAGTGATCGCTGCGGCAAGTTTCAACTGGCTATTCAGGTTTTTCATTGCGATTCCCTATTGAATTGAACGGATACTGCGGTTGCGGTTTAAAATCTTGGTGGCATCGTGCCGCTATGCTTATTTCCATTAGCAGAATGCATGCCAGCCCAAATTTGCAGGCAAGCGCTTGTTTTTCCGTCCTTGCGACCCAATTTTGTTCTTGATAACCAGTAATTATTGTGCAGCGCCCGATCAGCGTTGGCGCCCGCACCAGATTAAGGCTGCCGCGCACCGCAATGGTGCGTTTGCGCGCCTTCCAAAGGAACCGAGATGGACATGAACAGTTTTTTCAACGACTTGCAAGGCAAGATCAACCAGGCCATCGAAAATTCGCCGGCCAAGGACATCGAAAAGAATGTCAAGGCGATGATGAGCCAGGGCTTCTCAAAGCTTGACCTGGTGACGCGCGAAGAGTTCGATATCCAGGCGCAGGTGCTGGCCAAGACGCGCGCCAAGCTGGAAGCACTGGAGTTGCGGATGACCGAACTCGAACTGGAAGCGCGTTTGACCGAACAGGCGCCGGGCAAGGCATAGCCGCCGATCAGGGGCGCGGACGATCCAGCCAGGGCGCGATCGAGATCGCGGCAAGGGCGATCGCGAGCGGCACGGTGGAAATGAAGCCGGCAAACCTGAAGCCGAACGCGCCGGCCAGTGCGCCGACCAGGAATGAGCCGATCAGGGTCGCGTGAACGCGCAGCTTGCGCCGGTTGGCGGTGACGGCGACGCGCCCGTCCCCCTCGATCTTCCGGTTCCAGTAAATCAGCTTGCCGATTTCGATCCCCATGTCGGTGGTCAGGCCGGTGACGTGGGTGGTGCGGATTTCGGCGCGCGATATCTTGGTGATGAGGGCATTTTGCAGCCCCATCGTGAAGCACAGCGTGATGACCGCGAACGACACTTCGACGAATTCATGCTTTTGCAGGGTTCCGCCGAAGGCGCCGAAGATGAGGATCAGGGTCGCCTCGATTAACAGGGGGACGGCATACACGTTGCCCACATTCGCCCGGCGCAGATAATTGACCACCAGCGCGGTGGTCGCCGCGCCGCTGACGAAGGCGAGCCACGAGATCGCGGCAATGCCGGCAAGTTCAAGGTTGCGCAGCGCCAGCTGGTCGGCAAAGCCCGACACCATTCCGGTCATGTGCGAAGTGTATTGGCCGATAGCAAGGAAGCCACCGGCGTTCAGCGCACCGGCGACCATCGCGAGGATGACGCCGATATGCATGTCGGCCTGCCGGGAGCGCGGTTTGGCGGTCAGCCCGGACAAGTACTTTATCGGCATGGACGCTGATTCGCTTTTGGCGCGGCTGAGGTGTGGATTCGCATTTCATGGCGGGCTGTCGGGAGGGTCATCCGATCATAGCACGCGCGAACCCGGGGCCTGCCGCGGCTCTCAGCAGTTCGCCAGTGCGTCGCCCAGCGTCTCGAAATAATTCCCCGCGCCCGCCGCCGCCAGCACCCGAGCCAGTTCCAGCTTGTCGCGCACGCGCTGGTTCGCCTCGCACAACATGACGCGCACGCCGCGCCGGGTCATTTGCTGAATCACTTCTTCGAGCGCCTGCAGGCCGGTGATGTCCATGAACGGTACCCGGCGCAAGCGCAGCACCAGGACGCGCGGATCGGTGTGCGTTTCGAGCAGGACGCGCTCGAAGTTTTCCACCGCACCGAAGAAGAACGGCCCCTCGATCGCATAGACCAGCACCCCCGGCGGCAGCTTCGCAAGGCCTTGTCCGTTGAGTTCGCGCTCGAGGTGCGTTTCCGTCAACTGCAACACTTCCACCGAACTGGACATCCTGCGCACGAACTGCAAGGTCGCCAGGATCACGCCGATATTGACCGCCACGATCAGGTCGACGAACACGGTCAGGAAGAAGGTAATGAGCAAGATCGCCACATCGGCCCGGGGTGCGCGCCGCACCATGCGCGTGAAGTGCCGGATCTCGGCCATGTTGTAGGCGACAATGAACAGGATCGCGGCCAGCGATGCAAGCGGCACGCTGGCGACCAGCGGCGCCAGCAGCAGCACGACCAGCACCAGGACCAGCGCATGCACGATGCCGGCCAGCGGGCTGGTGCCGCCGTTGCGGAAATTGGTGGCGGTGCGGGCGATGGCGCCGGTCGCGGCAAAGCCGCCGAACAGCGGCGCGGCCAGGTTGGCCAGCCCTTGGCCGATCAGTTCCTGGTTCGAATCGTGGCGGGTCCCGGCCATGCCGTCGACGACGACGGCCGAGAGCAGCGATTCGATCGCCCCCAGCATCGCAATGGCGAACGCGGGCCCGACCAGTTCGAACACGCGTGCCGCGCTCACCGCCGGCAGCGCGAACGACGGCATCTGCTGCGGGATCCCGCCGAATGCGCTGCCGATCGTGGCGACGCCCTCAAAGTTGAAAATCGCCTGCGCCGCCGTTGCGGCAACCATCGCCACCAGCGGGCCCGGGACGCGGCGCAATCCCGCCAGCCGGTTCGAAAACAAGGCCACCAGCAGGCTCAGGGCAGCAATGATGGAGGTCGTCGCGTGCAGCTTCGGGAATGCCATCAACAGGCCCCAGACGCGCTCGTGAAAGTGCAGCGCGGCGACTTCGGGCAGGCCGAGAAAATACTTCCACTGACCAACCCAGATGATCACGCCAATGCCTGCGGTAAAGCCGACGATGACCGGATCGGGAATGAATTTAATCACCGATCCCATCTTGGCGAGCCCCATCGCCAGCAGCATGATCCCTGCCATGAAAGAGGCGACCTGCAATCCTTCGATGCCGTATTTGGCGGTGATGCCCGCCAGGATGGCGACGAACGCGCCGGTCGGGCCGGCGATTTGCAGGCGAGTGCCTCCCAGTGCCGCGACGACCAGGCCGGCCACGATGGCCGTGTACAGCCCGTGTTCCGGGCGCGCGCCGGAGGCGATGGCAAACGCCATGGAGAGCGGCAGCGCCACCACGCCGACGACGACGCCGGCAATGACGTTGTTGAGGATGTGGCCGCGCTTGAACAGTCCGGCGCGCTGCGCTTCGAGAATGCTGGTCATGACGCCCGTGGCAAAAGTATTTCCGTGGGATATTAAACAATCATAGGTCAATTATCGCCAAATGACGCGCATGTTCGGCATAAATACGATAAATGGCATCGCAATGCCCGGCAAATCGCAGATCAGGGGCGGCGCCTAATCGCCCGGCGGCAGCCCGAGCGCGGCAAAATGAAACACCCAGTGCGACGCGCCGTCGACGCCGATCAGCGCGGCGGCCTCGTCGTCGTAAAACGCGCCCACCGGGCATGCGGCCAGTCCGCGCGCCACCGCCCCCAGCAACCAGCGTTCGCCCATCAATCCGGTTTCGATCAACGCNNCCGCCGCATCGCCGATCACATCCTGCGACAGCGCCGCCGACTGCGCCGACCCAGCGTGGTTACCCGGTCGCACCAGGCGCAATGCATGGCGCGGCAGATAGCGGTACACGCCGGGAGCCAGCCCGGACACGCGGTTGACCACCACGCTGATCTCGATTCCCCCATAGAGCTGGGGCTGCTGGCGCAGGTCGGCCAGCATGCCCGACAGCTGTGCCAGCGACAGCGGGCCAGGCGCAAAGCGGCGCTCGCTGCGGCGCTGGACAATGGTGGCGAACAACTCGCGTGCGGCCGGCGGCGGCGGCGGCAACGCCACCTCCGCGCCCACCGGCGGCGGCGCCATGCGCAGCGAGGTAGCCTGGTGCACCAGGCCGGTCACCCCGATCGAGGTGCCGGCCTGCGGCCGCACAGGAACGAAATCCCGATCGGAAAGCGGCGACCAGGCAGCTGTTCGTTGGCCTGGCGGCGGATCTTCATTTGCGAGAACTGCGCCGGGCGACCGGTAGCGGCGCAGCGGCATGATCGCCAGCACTCCCTCTTCCACGCCGTCGATGCCAAGCGCCCTGGCTGCGACGCCGTCGTCGAACTGGCGCAGCAAGTCCGCAACCAGGCCGGCCCCGTGGGCGGCAAGGCGCAGGTTCTCCAGCAGATGACCGGCATCGGCCAGTGCGTAGCGGTAGGCGCGGTTGTGATACTTATAGCCGGTGCGGCGGAACACGGCGCTCAGCAGCACGAGCGCGTCGGCGTCGTCGGCCTGGAGTGCGCCGGTTGCCGCGGGCAGCGGCCCCAGCAATTCAAGGCGGTGCTGCTGCGGGTCGTAATGATAGAGGCCCGGCGCCAGGCCGCCGACTCTTCGCGCCGCGACATACAGTTCGCTCGGAAACAGCGCCCCGGACGACGGCGCGGCGCGCAACGCGCGGCCACCGCGATGCAACGTAATGCCGGACGACAGGTACAGCACCCGGCCCAGGTCGGCGAGATTGAAATGGCTGGCTGGGCCGGGGGCCTCGGCCAGAAGTTGCCCCAAGGCCAGCTCGCCCGGCCCGCCCTTTTCCAGCATCACCTCGGGCGCGCCCGGATACACCTTGAAGGCGGGCGGCGCATTGCCCCATGCGACGCCGGGCGCACGCTGGAACACGCTGGCGCGCGATTCGGAGGAAAACGCATGGTAGCGTGCAATCGGATGGTCCTGCCCGGGCGCGGGGTCGAAGCGCATTGCGCCGCCAGCCTGGCGCGTGCCCACGTAAAACGCCGCCGACAGCGCGAGCGCGAGCGCGGCCGCCTTGGCCAGCGCGGACCGCCCGCCGAGCCGGGCCGGCGCGGCGCCGTGGCCGGCCCGGCGTTTGTCCAGCCAGCGCAATACGACCGGCAGGTTGAAAACCAGGTGTAGCGACACCAGCAACAAGGTCGCGTAGCCGAACAGGTAATGCCAGTCGAACACCGGCAGTTGCTGGTTGGCTACCCAAAAAATGCCGAGCCCGGCCGTACAAAGCAGGTAGGCCAGCAGCAGCAAACTGAGGTGCACATTCAGGTCCAGGCGCGAGGGCGCACGGCCGCGCCATGCGAGGATCGCGCAACATGATCCATACAGCACCAGCGGCGCCAGCACCCAGGCAAATTTCGGGAGCATCATTGAAGTCCTCCACGTCCCTGAAGTGGCAGCATCTCATCCCGCCTGCTTCTCTGCAACCGCCGTTCGTTCGCCGTCGGGGCTGCATGCTGCAATCACGAATGTTATCAGAGCAAACGAAGGAATGCGGGACACTAATGGCTTGCCCTCCTTCACCATCGGTGAGCACCAACCAAATTCTTGAGCGGCCGCCTCCAGCAACCCGAGCCGGAGCCGCGATGCCAGCACAGACAGCGGTCATCGGACGCGGCATTTCGGCACCTGAGGATTGCTTCGCAACGCAGCCGGGTGTATCGATTGATATGCGCGTCAGTTCTTGGCAGAATAGGAAAACAGAGGGAATTCTTCCACATCGCCGCCAATTGTCATGACCCAAAGGGGGGAGATACTCATGTCAGACAACAGTCCGTTCTTGTGGCACGAATTGGTCACGCCAGACCAGCTGAGCAGCGGTGCGTTCTTCAGTCATCTCTTTGGCTGGACTCTCAAGGAGGTCGACGCGGGGCCATTCGGCACTTACACCCTGTTTCAGAAGAATGGCCAGGACATTGCGGGAATGATGAATCCCACCCCGGACACACCAGGCAAGGAATCACATTGGCATTCGTATATATCGGTAGTAGATGTCGATGAATGCGCCAAACAAACCGCTTTGCTCGGCGGAAGCGTCGTAGTACCCGCGCATGACGTCCCGGACGTCGGCCGAATTTGTGTCATAGCTGACCCCACAGGAGCGATTGCGCACCTGATGCAACCATTGAATCAGACGCAACCGCCATAGTGGGGCGCACAAAGCGCTGGCCTTGCTCCCATCGCACGTTTGGTCGCTCTCAATAAGGGACGACCAGCAACGCTTACTATCTGCAGGGTCTTCATCCAATCCCGTCAGGAAGTCCATGAGCCTTGCCGTACTGCGAAGCCGCGCGCTGGCCGGAATGGAAGCGCCCTCCGTCAGCGTGGAAGTGCATCTCGCCAGCGGTCTCCCCAGTTTCACCATCGTCGGCCTGCCGGACGCCGAAGTGCGCGAGTCGAAGGACCGGGTGCGCGCGGCACTGCAGAACGCCGGCTTCAAGATTCCCAACCGGCGCGTCACCATCAACCTGGCGCCGGCCGACCTGCCGAAGGAATCGGGCCGCTTCGACCTGCCGATCGCGCTCGGCATCCTGGCCGCCTCGAAACAAATCCCGTCGCGCGACCTGGACCGATACGAGTTCGCCGGCGAGCTGTCGCTGTCGGGCCAGCTGCGTCCGATCCGCGGGGCGCTGGCCATGACGTTCGCGATGCACCGCTGCCCGGATCGGGCCGGCCGCGCGTTCATCCTGCCTTCGGCCAACGCCGAGGAGGCCGCGCTGGTCGGCGACGCCATCATCTACCCGGCCGACACCTTGCTGCAAGTGTGTGCTCACTTTGCCGCAGGCGACGCCGGCAGCCGGCTGCAGCGGCACCGCAACAAGCCATCCGGCGACCGTCCCATGTACCCCGATTTTTCGGACGTGAAGGGCCAGCGGCACGCCAAGCGCGCGTTGGAGGTGGCGGCGGCCGGCTCGCACAGCCTGCTGCTGGTCGGCCCGCCCGGCACCGGCAAGACCATGCTGGCGTCGCGCTTCGTCGGCCTGCTGCCGCCGATGACCGACGAGGAGGCGCTGGAGTCGGCCGCGGTGCAATCGCTGACGCGCGGTTTCAGCGCGGCGAGCTGGAAGGTCAGGCCGTATCGCAGCCCGCATCACACCAGCTCGGGCGTCGCGCTGGTCGGCGGCGGCAACATGCCGCGGCCAGGCGAGGTCTCGCTCGCGCATTGCGGCGTGCTGTTCCTCGATGAGCTGCCCGAGTTCGACCGCCGCGTGCTCGAGGTGCTGCGCCAGCCGATGGAATCGGGCAGCATCACCATTTCGCGCGCCGCGCACCAGGCTGATTTCCCGGCGCGCTTCCAGCTCATCGCGGCGATGAACCCCTGCCCGTGCGGCTACCTCGGGCACGCTTCCGGCAAGTGCCATTGCACGGTCGACGCCATCGCGCGCTACCAGGACCGGATCTCGGGGCCGCTGCTCGATCGCATCGACATGCAGATCGAGGTGGGCGCGATGGCGCCGGCCACCATGAGCGCCGAAGCCGATGGCGAACCGAGCGCCGCGATCGCCGCGCGCGTGGCGCGGGCGTCCAGCCTGCAGCTGAAACGCCAGGACAAATCCAACCAGCGCCTGACCACCCGCGAAATCGACCTGCATTGCAGGCTCGATGCGGCCGGCGAGAAACTGCTGCGCGAAACCATGCTGCACTGGCACTGGTCGGCGCGCGCCTATCACCGGGTCCTGAAAGTTGCGCGCACCATCGCCGACCTGGCCGGAAGCGGCCGAGTTTCGTCGGCGCACGTGGCCGAAGCGATCCAGTACCGGCGCAGTTTGCGCGAAGGATAAGCGCCGCAATCTGGCGCGGCCAAGCCGCTCCTGCTACCATCCGTGCATGCGAAAATTTCTGATCAAATCAATACTTGTTCCCATGCTTGCCGCCGGTTTGCTGGCCGCATGCAAGCCCACCTACAACTGGCGCGATTACAGCAGCCAGGATGCGCCGTTCCGCGTGATGTTTCCCGATAAGCCCGCAGTCCACAAGCGCAGCATCGACATCGGCGGCATGACGGTCGAGATGACCATGACCGCGGTCGACGTGGACGGCACGACGTTCGCCGTCGGCAGCGCGGAGGCGCCCGACGCGGCCAAGGCGCAGGCCGCACTGGACGCGATGAAGACTGCGCTGGTGCGCAATATCGGCGCGACGATCACCAAGGAAAAGACCGCTGCCGCGGCGTCGGCCAGCGCGACGGGCGCCACGCAAAGCGCGTCGATCGATATCGAAGCGCGGGGCGTGCAGAACGGCACCCCGATGAAGCTGATCGGACACTTCGAGTCGCGCAACAAGCGCTTCTATCAGGTGATTGTGATGGGCAAGGAAAAGGCCTTGTCGCCTGAGCAGACCGATCAGTTCATCACGTCGTTCAAGCTGCTGTGACAGGCCTGGCCGCCATGGGCGCCTCTGCGGACCAGGATGCGCCCGCCGCGCTCCAGCTCACCGCCCTGTGCAAGGACTTCGGCCGGCCCGCGGTCGACAAGCTCGACCTGACCGTGCGGCGCGGCGAACTGTACGCGCTGCTGGGGCCGAACGGGGCCGGCAAGACGACGACCCTGCGCATGGTGGCCGGCTTGCTGGCGCCCGATTCCGGCAGCGTGAAAGTGTTCGGAATCGACCTGGCGGCCGACCCGGCCGGCGCCAAGCGGCAAATGGCCTACCTGCCGGATGACCCGATGCTGTACGCGAAACTGAAGCCTACCGAATACCTCGAATTCGTCGCCGGCCTGTGGGGCATCGAAGCGGCAGAGGCCGAGCCGCGCGCGCGCCGCCTGCTCGATTGGCTGGACCTGTCCAGGCACGCGCACGAGCTGACCGAAGGCTTCTCGCGCGGGATGAAACAAAAGCTCGCGCTGGCCGGCGCCTTGATCCACGAACCGCAGTTGCTGATCCTCGACGAGCCGCTCACCGGCCTCGACGCCGCGGCAGCCCGCCAGGTCAAGGACTTGCTGCTGGAACATGTGCGCGGCGGCGGCACTGTGGTGCTGACCACCCACATCCTGGAAGTAGCGGAGCGCCTGGCGCAGCGCATCGGCATCATCGAACATGGTCGGCTGATCGCCCAGGGCACCCTGGACGAATTGCGCGGCAATGCCGAAGGCGCCACGCTGGAAGATGTCTTCCTGCAGCTGACGGGACAGCCTTGAAGCCGCGCGCCGGCAGCGCCTCCTGGCTGCTCATGCATGAGGTCCGGATGTTCTTTTACAACGCCGGCTTCGGGTCGAAAAAAGGCGCTCCCAGGCGCGGCATCGGCAAGGGCGGACTCGCGTTGTGGATAGGGGCGGCATTCGCGCTGCACGGGTTCGCATTCTTCCTGCTCGACAAACTCGACACTGTTGCACTGAAGGCGCCGCATGCCGTGGTCATGGGCCTGACCGGCGTGTTCGCCGCGGCGGTGAGCATGATGCTGGCGACCGGCTTGAAATCGAGCGTGGAAGTATTGTTCGAACGGGGCGACCTGGACCTGCTGCTGTCGTCGCCGCTGTCCTCGCGCAGCATCTTCACGGTACGGCTGGCCGGCATCGTGGTCGCGGTCTGCGGCATCTACCTGTTCTTCCTGGCGCCGTTTGCGCACGTCGGGATGGCGCTCGGCCAATTCCACTGGCTCGGCATTTATCCGCTCGTGCTCGGCACCTCCGCCGTGGCGGCCTCGCTGTCGATGCTCCTCACGCTGGGCCTGGTGCGCATGCTCGGGGTGCGCCGCACGCGGGTGGTGGCGCAAGTTCTCGGTGCGCTGTCGGGCGCGATGTTTTTTCTCGTGTCGCAGTTGTTCGCGAACTCAATGGGCAACCTGGGACAGCGGGTGGCCGGATGGTTTGCGCCGATGCTTGCGCCCGGCGCGGCCCTCGGCCCCGACAGCGCGATCTGGCTGCCGGGCCGCGCGATGCTGGGCGCGGCGGGCCCGCTGCTGGGGATCAGCATCCTGGCGCTCGCCATGTTCGCGCTGACGGTCAGGTTCACCCACCGTTTCTTTGTGCATGGCGTGCAACAGGCGGTCAGCATGGTGCGCGCGGCGGAGGCGCCACGCGGCGGAGCCCGCTACCATTTCGGCCGCAGCCTGACTCGCGTCGTCGTCATCAAGGAGTGGCGGCTGATCGCGCGCGATCCGCAACTCATTTCGCAAGTGCTGCTGCAACTGCTGTACATGCTGCCGCTGTGTTTCGTGCTGCTGGTGAAAGGCGGCTTGCAGTTAGCGGGGACCGGCGCCGCACTGACCTTCCTGTGCGCTTCGTTGACCACGGCGCTGGCCTGGGTCATCATCTCGGCCGAGGATGCGCCCGACCTGCTGCGCGCCGCGCCGTGCAGCATGGGGACGATCCGGCGCGCCAAGCTTGCCGCCGTGACGATACCGGCGCTGGCCATCGTCGGCCTGCCGCTGCTGTGGGTGCTGGCGCGCGATCCGCTTGCCGGCATACTGATGGGGGCGTCGGTTGGCGCTTCAGTCGCGAGCTCGGCGCTGATTGCAATTTGGTGCGGCCGCCCGGGAGTGCGGGGCGAGTTCAAGACCCGCGCGAAAGGAAATTTCCTCACCAACGCGCTCGAGATGCTCAACGCATTCGCCTGGGGCGGGCTGGCTTTCCTGCTGCTCAACATTCGCGTCGAACGCGCAGTGTCGGATTCGAAGCTGCTGGTTATGGGAGGACTGTTGGCGGCCGCAATGGCGATCCTGTTTTGCGCCTGGCTGTGCCGGCAGGCTGACGACAGCCCGAAACTGCGCACGCGTGCGGGGTGACCTGAACCTGAAGTCGTGTTATCGTTTCGTCATGCACAGTACAACCAGAAAGCTTTTATGTTAATCACCTTTACCTCCAAAGCCGCAGCCGAAGTCACCATGTACAAGGAGCACGCCAAGCGCATCCTCGACCTGCTCGGCAAAGACGTCGGGCGCGGCGTGATCACCGCGGCCGAGGCGCCGCAAGCGGTCGAAGTGCTCGAGAAGGAAATCGCCGAGACGCGCCTGCATCATGCGTCCGACGACGTGCAGCGCGATGTGAAAGCCCATCACGGCGAAGTCGGCGACGATACCGATCATGAGGGTATGGAAGTGGTCAGTTTCGCGACGCGCGCCTATCCCCTGCTCGAGATGCTGCGCTCGGCCAGGAATGGCGGTCACGACGTGCTCTGGAGCGCGTAATGCCGCAACTGGTGGCGTTGCAAAGCCACCAGATCAGTGCCGCCGACGGCACGCTGCTCTATGTGACGGACTATTTGCTGCCGGCCACGCAAGCACGCGGCGGCGTCGTGCTGATGCATGGACTCGGCGAGCACAGCGGCAGGTATCGGCACCTGGCCCGCTTCTTCAACGACTGCGGGCTGTCGGTGCGCTGTTACGATCATCGGGGACATGGACGTTCGCAAGGCAGCCGCGGCGACGTCATCAATGGCGACCCGATGCTGCAGGATGCCGAAATCATCCTCGACGATTTCGCGCTACGCTTCCCGGAACCACCTTTCCTGTTCGGGCATAGCATGGGCGGCCTGTTCGCGGCGCGCTTCGCGCTGGCCCACCTGTCGCCGTTGCGCGGACTGATCCTGTCGTCGCCGGCGCTGGCACTGCGGCTGTCGCGGTTCCAGGCCAGGATGCTGCAGATAATGCACGCGATCGCGCCGTCGTTCGGGGTGCCCAACGGATTGTCGCCGGCCTATCTCTCGCACGATGCGAAGGTGGTCTCCGCGTACAAGTCGGATCCCCTGGTGCACAAGAGAATCAGCGCGCGCTTGTTGCGCTCGATGCTGTCGTCGATCGAATATTGCCAGTCGCATGCGGGGTCGCTGACGATTCCGACCTTGATGCTGATTGCGGGAGATGACCGCCTGGTCGACGCGGAAGGAAGCAAGCGCTTCTTCGCGCAGTTGCCGCCAGGCTTGGCCGAGATGCACGTGTACGACGACATGTACCACGAAGTGTTCAACGAAGTGGAGTCGCAACGGCCGCTTGAAGATCTGAAGGCGTGGCTGGAGCAGGTTGCGTTGCCGGCCCGCGAGCGTTAATCCAACAGCGCCGGCTGGGACCGAAACCGGCA
>CXWL01000965.1_pt1 | contig 56353 bp, 32 predicted proteins | sample 590931 | NCBI WGS metagenome assembly CXWL01 (sample SAMEA3498368, study PRJEB10139) | groundwater metagenome | biome: water well; material: biofilm material | place: Germany | collected 2015-04-27 | reverse complement strand
AGCAGCGAGTCGTAGATCGGCTGCTCCCCGAGTCGATCGGCAACCCACTGCGCCGCAAAGCTCGTGGCAAGTAGCGGTAGCATCAAGGTGTAGCTCTCGGTCATTTCGAGCATCAGCACGATCCCGGTCAAGGGGGCGCGGACGGTGGCGGCGAAGAGCCCCGCCATGCCCGCCACCGCCCAGGCTCGTGGCTCCCCGGTCAACGCGGGCGACAAAGCAGCAGCCGCCAGCCCGACCGCCAGGCCGGCCTGCGAGCCGAGGACGAGCAGCGGGGCGAAGATGCCGCCCGGTGCTCCCGTGCCATAGCTGCCAAGGGTCAGAAAGAAGCGCAGGACCAGGGTGAGAAGCAGGCTGCCCACCACCGCGTGGCCGGTGAGCGTGTGCTCGACGAGGCGACCGCCTCCACCAACCATCGTCGGAGCGAACCAGGCAACGATGCCGACCGAGCCGCCGACAGCAGCGGCGCCCGCGAGTCGCCCTCGGAGCGAGGTTCGGTCGAACAACCTGAGAACCCCCAGGAGCCCGCGGTTGAAGCCGACGCCCAAGATACCGGTTGCCGCGCCCAACACGAGGAACAACGGCAGGGCGCCCACGGGGGGCGCGGCAATCTGCGCCGTGTGAAAGACAGCCGTCTGGCTGAACAAGAGCCGGCTGACGGCATCGGCCGTGACGCAGGCAACGAACGTCGAGCTGAAGACTCCCGGCGCAAAGTTCTTTTGCAGCTCCTCGAGGACGAAGACGAGTCCGGCCAAGGGGGCGTTGAAGGCAGCCGCCAGGCCGCCGCCGGCCCCGGCGGCGATCAGAATGCCTTTCTCGTGGCTGGAGCTCGGCAGCCAGCGCGCCACGATCCGGCCCACCGCCCCACCCATCTGAATCGTCGGCCCCTCTCGCCCAAGCGCCAGGCCCGACGCGATGGCCGTCACCCCACCCGCGAACTTGACGAGGATCAGTCGCACCCCCGACAGCGGCCGTAACCGATAGAGGACGGCCTTGAGCTGCGGGATCCCGCTGCCCGCCGCCGAGGGCTCGAAGCGCCGCACCAACCAAACGGCGAGCGCGGTGCCCAGCGCGCAGAGGGCGACGAACCCCGCCAGGCCAACAACACCATGAGGCTGGAGCCGGGCAACCAGGCGAGCCCGCCCATCCTCCGCTCCCTCGAGGGCGGCACGGAAGAACGAAGCGATGAGGCCAGCGAAGACGCCAACGAGCAGGGCCCGCGGAAACAGCCGGCGCCGGCGCTCGTGGCGGCGGCGCAACTGGTCGATGAGGCGGCGGGGAGAGCGCGCTGGCGGCGGAGTCTGAGCGCCGCGGCCTATTGCGGCGCTCGTCATGGGACCGCACCTCGCTGGGTCTCGGCAGGGGGATAGGCTAGGCGGCGATGACCTCTGGGGCCGGGCTGACCGGACTGTTCACTTCCTCCCCGTCGCTGCAGGTCGGGCTGGCACTCGCGCTCGGCATGGTGTCCCAGATCGCGGCGCGCCATCTGCGGCTCCCAGGAATCGTCGTCCTGCTCGCCGTCGGCGTCGCGGCCGGCCCGGATGGCATCGGGATCTTGCACCCGGAGGCGCTCGGCAGCGCCCTTCCATCTCTGGTGGGGTTCGCCGTCGCCGTGGTCCTGTTCGAGGGGGGGTTGGCCCTCGACCTCGATGCGCTGGTGCATCAGGCGCTGCCGGTGCGCCGGCTGATCACGGTGGGCGCATTGGTGACGGCCGTCGGTGGCGCGCTGGCGGCCCGCATGGTTCTCGGTTGGAGCTGGACGCTCTCCCTGCTGTTCGGCACGCTGGTGATCGTCACTGGCCCCACCGTGATCAACCCCCTTCTCAAGCGGATCCGCCTGCAGAGCCGTCTCGCAACCGTGCTCGAGGGCGAGGGCATCCTCGGCGATGCGGTGGGCGCGACCATTGCGGTCGTCACTCTCGAAGTCCTCCTCGCACCGCCCAGCAAGAGCTTGGTCCACGGCCTGATGGGACTCGCCGGCCGGCTGGGCTTCGGCGTCCTGTTCGGCGTGCTGACCGGCGCCGTCCTGAGCTTCACCCTGAGTGGACGGCGCCTGGTGCCGCCGGGACAGCGCAACGTGTTCGCCCTGGCACTGCTGCTGGCTCTCTACGAGCTGGCGAACGCGCTGCGCAGCGAGAGCGGGGTTCTGACCGCCATCGTCGCCGGCATCTGGGTCGGCAACCGGCGCCGCGGCGAGCTCAAGGCGCTGCGGGAATTCAAGGAAGAGCTGACCCTCCTGTTGATTGGGATGTTGTTCGTCCTGCTCGCGGCCGACGTGCGCCTGGACGACATTGCGGGCCTTGGCTGGCGGGGGGCGCTCGTGGTCGCCCTCTTGATGTTCGTAGTCCGCCCCGCCAACGTCTGGATCGCCACACGCAACAGCGGGCTGACCGGCAAGGAGAAGGCGTTCCTCTCCTGGCTGGCGCCACGGGGCATCGTTGCCGCGGCGGTGGCGTCGCACTTCAGCGACAGCCTGGCCGACGCCGGCGTTCCTGGCGGCACCGAGCTGCGGGCGTTGGTATTTCTGGTCATTGCCGTCACCGTCACGCTGCAAGGGCTGACCGGCGGCCCCCTCGCCCGGCTGCTCGGTCTTGCCGAGCCCCTGCCGACGGGCTGGGCGATCGCCGGCGCCAACCCGCTGGCTCGCGCGATCGGCCGACTGCTCGGCGCGCCCGGCGACGTGACCCTGATCGACCTCAACACGGACCGCTGCAACGAGGCTGCCGCCGAGGGCTTCGTCGTCATCCGCGGCAACGCCCTCGACGAGGCCACGCTGGGCGAGCCGGCAGTGACTCGCCGTGCTGCCTTTCTCGCGGTGACACCGAACGAGGAGGTGAACTTCATCTTCGCTCGCCATGTCCGGGAAGCGTTCCGCGAGTCGCGCATCGGCATCGCCCTGCGTCGCGATGCCCACGGTATCGATCCCGAGATGCTGACTTCGGTGCCGGCCGAGCAACTGTTCGACGGCCCGCGTCGCATTGATCTTTGGGCGTTGCGGCTGGAAAGGGGCCAGGCTGTTGTCGAGGAGCTGGTGACCGAGGGCGCGGAGGCGTTGCCGCCCGCCGCAGCGACGGCATCCTGGCTGCCCCTGGTCTGGCAACGCGGCGGCGAACGGCGCCCCTGGCAGGCGGATCAAGTAACACGCCCAGGAGATCGGGCGTACTTCGCCATCATCACCGAGCGACGCACGACGGCGCTGGCCGAGCTTGCCATCGTCGGCTGGCGAACGGCGTCGACACGGTGACGAGCTCGTCACCCGTGGCCCCGCAAGGCCAGCAAGCTGGCGAGAAGACGGTCGACCTCGCGCTGATCACGCAGGTAATAGTGAGCCCGCGAAGCGCGTGACTTACCGACGCGGACGGTGCACAGACTGCCCGGCTGGTCGAGCTCGAAGACGTCCTCGTCGGTCACGTCGTCGCCGAGATAGAGCGCGGCGCTGGCCCCTTCGACCGTCCGCAGCTCGACCAGCGCGTCGCCCTTGTTTGGCGCACCCGCGGCAACCAGATTGAGGACCAGCTTGCCTGGGATCACCCGCATCCGAACGTCCAACGCGGCGACGGCACCAAGGATGGCCGCTCGCGCCCGCCATTTGTGGCGGCAGCGGCGGTAGTGGACCGCCAACGAGTAGCGCTTGTCCTCGATTTCCACGTCCGGAACGGCCGCCAGGGCGGCGGATAGCAGTGGCCGAGCGTCGGCGACCTCAGCCTCGATCGCGACCAAGTCGCCGCTTGGTTCGAGCCCATGGTTGCCGACGACATACTTCACCGCGGCATCGCCGAGGCGCGACGCAACGTCGGCCCGCCCACGGCCGGAGATAACCGCGCAGGGATACAGCCCGGCGACCATCGCCAGGAGCCGCTGCGTGCGCGGTCGCATGGCCGCGCGGTGACGGTCGGCAGCTATGGGAGCCAGAGTACCGTCGAAGTCGAAGGCAAGGAGAACGTGCGACGCCGCCAGTTGCGCCAGTAGGTCGCGGTTTTCCGGCGCCATCAGATGTCTCATGCGTCTGCCCCGCGACCGAAACCTCGTTCACCACCCAGGCGGCCGGACAGGCGCTCCCGGCGACGCAGGTCAGCGGCGTCGACCAGCATGCGCCCCGCCCAGCGATAGACGTTGAGCTCGGCGACGATCCGGCGCATCGAGCGCATGCGCTCTCGCTGCTCGGACAGCGGCATGACGAGGGCGGCGGCGAGGGCGTCGCTGGCTTGCGTCAGGTCGTAGGGATTGACGACGAGCGCCTCGGTGAGCTCGCGAGCGGCTCCCGTGAACTGGCTGAGCACGAGCACTCCGGCCTCGTCGTCGCGTGCGGCGACGAACTCTTTGGCCACCAGATTCATGCCGTCGTGCAGGCTGCTGACGTAGCAGACGTCGGCCGCTCGGTAGTACTGAAAGACGGTCGCCGGCTCGTGGTGCGAGCACAGCAAGACCAGCGGGCGATAGGCACCCTGCGACCACCTGTCGTTGATCTCCGCTGTCAGGCGTTTCACGCGCTCGTCGAGCTCCTGGTAGCTGGGGATCTTGGTCCGACTCGGTGCCGCCAACTGGACGAAGGTGAACCGGCCGCGCAGCTCCGGATGGCGACGGAGTAGCTCGTCGACCGCCAACAGGCGTTCCTCGATCCCTTTCGTGTAGTCCATCCGGTCCACGCCAACACCGACCAGCGCGTCCGGCGGGAGGCCCAGGGCCAGCCGGACCTCTGCCCGTGAGACCGCGACTGGCGGGACCTGCGTCAGCCAGTGAACCGGCCATTCGATCGAGATCGGGTAGGGCCGCACCAGGGTCTTGTGGGCACCCTGGATGACGGCGTTCGCCTCGCGGTCGATGCGGCTCTCCATGAAGGCGTCGACCGAGTCGATGAAGTTGTTGCAGTGCAGCTGGGTGTGGAAGCCCATGACGCTCGAGCCGAGGAGCCCGGAAATGAGCTCCTGGCGCCAGGGACAGATCCCCACACGCTCGGCGTTGGGCCACGGGATGTGCCAGAAGGTGATGACCGTCGCCCGCGGCAGCCGCTGGCGGATCATCCGCGGCACCAGCGCGAAGTGGTAGTCCTGCACCAGGACAATCGGGTCCTCGCGGTCGACCTCGTCACAAACGACCTCGGCAAAGCGGCGATTGACCCGCACGTAGTGATCCCAGTCATTGGCCCGAAAGGCCGGACGCTGATGGGCGACATGGCAGAGTGGCCACAGACCTTCGTTGGCAAATCCGTAGTAGTAGCCGTCCTCCTCCGCGGCCGACAACCAGACGCGGCGCAGAAGGTACGACTCCTCTCCCGGCGGCACCCTGATGCGATCGCCGGCATCGACGGTCTCGCGGTCGGCCGAGCCACTGCCATGCGCCACCCAAACCCCCGAGCAGGCGCGCATCACCGGCTCGAGCGCGGTTACCAGGCCGCTCGCTGGATGTAGAACGCGTATGCCTTCGGGGGTCCGCTCGTGGATGTAGGGCTCGCGGTTGGCCAGGATGACGACGCGTTCGCCCTGGAGGTGCTGTGTCAGGGTCGAGCGCAGGCGAGCTGGGCTCCAAGCGCCCGCCTGTCCCTCTTGGTCGCGCTCCTTCGCCAACCGTTCGGCCAGACTGCGGACCTCGCGGATGAGCGGCCGAAACTCCCGGGTCGGTTCGCCGGTGAGTGACCTCTCGAGCTGGCGGGTCCACCCGCGCCAAGCGAACCGGGCGGCGAGGAGGGTAACGAGCGCTGCCCCCAACGAGAGGACGAAGAAGGCGGCCAACAGCAAGTTGCGCGTCGTCGCCTCGCGGCGGCCGAGATAGCTCATGTCATGGATCAACACGACCGCGCCGAGCGGCTCGTTGCCCCGCGTCAACAGGGAAGCGCTGAGGTGAAGGCGCCCGGAGGGCAGGTCGGAGGTCGTCGACCACGAAACGGCGCCGACACCGGACTCCTGTCGCATGCGGCCGAGCACCCAGGCGCAGGAGAACGCCGGCGGGTAGCTCTCGGTCGCGGCCAACAACTCGCCGTCCAGCGAACAGGCCGCGGCACCCATGACTCGCTCGTCGCGGGTGATGTCGCGCAGCGTCTCGCCGAGCCGCTGCGAGCCGACCGCCCAGCTGCGGTCGAGGCTACCGCGGGCCGCGGCGACCGCCAGTTGGGATCGCAGGGCGAGATCGGACTCGAACCAGCCCCTGGTCGTCCGGGCAAGGACCAGATGGGCAGCGAGGGTGAGGGTGGCGAGGCCGACCAGGAGCACCGTCAGGAAGCGCAGCGCTTTCGGCACGGCGCAGACTTAGCACACGAAGGTTGGGCCTCCAAGTAGCCTGTGCTATCTATCTGCCGTGACGCTGTCCGACCTCGGCCTCATCGGCAATTGCCAGATTGCCGCACACGTCCGGCGGGATGGTGCGATCGTCTGGTGCTGCCTGCCGCGATTCGATTCGCCCCCGGTGTTCGGAGCCCTCCTCGACGAGGCCGACGGCGGGCGCTTCGCCATCAGCCCTGCCGATACACGGCCCGGCATCCAGCGCTACCTGCCAAACACGAATGTCCTCGAGACCCGGTTCGACCAGGTCGACGGCTCGTTTCGCATCCTCGATTTCGCTCCACGGTTCGTCCAATACGAGCGCAGCTTCCGCCCCACCCAGCTCGTCCGGGTGGTCGAGCCGCTGTCCGGCACCCCGCGCATTCGTGTGGTCTGTGACCCGATCCTCGGCTGGTCGAAGCAACGTCCACGTCGCAGCCAGGCCTCCCACCACCTCAGCTTCCACGGCTATGACGACGAGCTCAGACTGACGACGGACGCGTCGCTCTCGTACCTCGGCGGTGAGCCGTTCGCACTCACCTCACGCCAGCACTTCGTGCTGTCCTGGGGCGCTCCCATCCAGGAACCTCTGGCATCGCTCTGCGAGCGCTTCCTCCGCGAAACCGTGCGCTATTGGCAGGTCTGGGTCAAACACTGCGACATCCCCTCGATCTACCAGGACGAGTCGATCCGTTCGGCCCTCGCGCTCAAGCTGCACTGCTTCGAGGACACCGGCGCGATCGTCGCCGCGTTGACCACGTCGATCCCCGAAGCACCCGGCTCTGGGCGCACCTGGGACTACCGGTACTGCTGGCTGCGTGACGCCTACTACGTGCTGGGTGCGTTCCGTCTGCTCGGCCACTTCGAGGAGCGCGAGCAGTTCCTGCAGTACCTGCTCAACGTCGCGGCGTCGGCGCCCGATCTCGACCTGGCGCCCCTCTATCGCATCGATGGCCGTTCGGACCTCGACGAAGAAATCCTCGACCGCTGGCCTGGCTTCCTCGCCGAGGGGCCGGTACGCATCGGCAACGGCGCCGCCCGGCACAAGCAGCTCGACGTCTTCGGTGAGATGGTCCTTGCCCTGACGCCTCTGTTTCTCGACGCGCGCTTCCGTGATCAGGTCACGCCCTCCGTGCTCGACCTGGTCACCCGCCTCGCGCGACGCGCCATCCAGGTCGTCGGCCAGCCGGACGCCGGGATCTGGGAGTATCGAACCGATTGGCGGCCGCAGACCTTCAGCTCGCTGATGTGTTGGGCGGCGGCAGACCGCATGAGCCGGGTCGCCGAGGCGCACCGCCCGGCAGACGCGCCGGAGTTCGCCGCGGCGGCAGCCCGCATTCGCGAGGACATCCTCGGCCGAGCCCTGCATCCCACCCGCGGTTGCCTGGTGGCCGACTACGGCGGAGCCGGCGAGGTCGACGCCGCCCTGCTCCAGGCGGTGACCCTGCGGCTCCTGCCGATCGACGATCCGCGCTTGATCGCCACCGTCGAAGCAATCCAGGAAGATCTCCTACAGGGCGGGTGGCTGCGACGTTACCGAACCGATGATGGATTCGGAGTTCCCAAGGTGGCGTTCGTGCTCTGCTCCTTCTGGCTGGTGGAGGCACTGGCACGCCTCGGGCGAGAGGGCGAGGCGAGGGTGGTGATGGATCGCATCCGCGACGTGAAGTCGCCGCTCGGGTTGCTCGCGGAGGATGTCGACCCCGGCTCGGGAACCATGTGGGGAAACTTCCCGCAGGCCTACTCGCACGTCGGCCTGATCCGCGCCGCCTTCGCCGCCGCACCTCGCTGGTCGGTGTTTGGCACCTGACCCGGCCAGTGCCGCTCGAGCGCTGCCAACGCCTTAGTTCGTGGCGGCAGCGTCCCAGGCGACGTTATCGCCCGACTCGAAGCCGTCGGCGAAGAGCGACCTGTCGAGCGTCAGCACCAGGCGAGGGGCGTCGCCACCCTCGCGGGCTACGAAGCCCTCGCTCGCCGTCCCGCCAGCGGCGCCACGGACCAGCACGAGGCCTATGGCATCGGCACCCGCCGTGAGCGCCGCCTGTACCTGCGTCGTGAGGTCGACGTCCACTGCCCCGCCGCGGCTCGCACCGCGGGCCAGCGGGCCCGGAGTCGGGACGAAACCCGGCTCGCTCGCCGCGGTGATCGTCGCCTCGCTCCAGGCGGTCGAGCTCGCCAGGTAGATGTTGCCCGTTGGGGAGCCGTCGAGCGCGTCGCTCAACAGGGAGAGCTTGGCTCGGTACACCGGTTGGGGCACCCCGGCGAGCGAGAAGCGCAGGTGGATCCGGCGGCCATCGTCCCAGCGCAGCGCCGCGCCAGTGCCGAAGTTGCTGGCCGGCTGAGCGGGATCGACGTAGGCGTCGTCACTCGCTGCGAGCGCCCGGACCACCGTGCCGTCATCGGCGACGAGCCAGTTGGCCAGACCGCTGGCCGGCAGGAAGGCGGCCAGGCGGTCGGCGACCTTCTGCTCTCCAGATGCCGAGGGATGGGTGCCGTCGGCCTCGAAGTCCGCCTGTTGCCAAGTGAGCCCATCCGCACGCGGATTGACTCCATCGGCCCAGAGATAGGGCCCCCAGCCAATCCAGGGGCCGGTGTCGAGCCCGAAGAGCCCGGCGATCTGGTCGCTGATGATTCCCTTCATCGCGAATGCTGACTGGTAGGCCCAAGGCTCTCCTCCACCCGACCAACCACCATAGGCGCGTGCCGACAGAAAGACCAGCGCCAGGTTGGGCAGCCGTTGCCGGAGGTTGTCGACGATCGAGCGCAGCGCCGCGCGCAGCGTCTCGACCTCCTGCGGGAAGGTCGGCTGGCCGATCGCCTGCAGGGTCTGCTTGAGCCACACCACCTGGACCTGCTGCGGAGCGAGCCCGGCGGCGGCGAGCCGATTGTCGAACGCCAGCCAGTAGCTGTTGTTCGGGTCGGCCATCAACAGAGCGTCGATGCCGCCTTGGGCGAGGTCGGCCAGCACCACCCGGCCGGCGTGCCCGGCGGGGTCGTGGTCGCGTTCGAATCGCGCCCACTCCTGGTTGGCGTTGGACATGCCGACGCCGACGAAGCCGATCCAGCCGTCGACAGCGGGCGCTCCAGCCGCGTCGCGCGGCACCACCTGGGTCGCGGCGGCCAGGGCTCGCGCCAGATGGGGTCCCGTCGGCAAGTTGGCTCCGCCGGGATAGAGGCCGGGCTCACCGCTGCCGAGGTACGGCATCGCCAGCTCGCTCAGCGGAACCAGGCCCGTCGAGCTCTGCGCCCGGGCTGGCAAACCGTGGCCAAGCAACGAGCTGCCGGCCGCGACCCCGAGGTAGGCTGCGATCTGCGCCCGCCGACACCAGCGTCCACCCGCCATCCGGCACCTCCTGAGCGCCCCTCGCGTAACTTCATGCATTCATAGCATAAGTGCAATGGTCGTCGCGGTCGCGCGGATGGTAGCCTCGGTCCACGTTGACGCGGAGGCCCGCATGACCCACCGCCCGTCCCCACCCGAACCCGCCGACGGCGGCCCCAGGACCTATGGCGCGGAGTGGAACAACCCGCGCAACCCGGCAGAGATCTGCGGCGTCAACGCAGGCGAGTCAGGGGTGACGCTGTGGTGGCGATCGGGGCCGACACCCAACGACGAATTCGGCCGGCACTACTCCTGGGAGCAGTGGTTCGGCGAGGGTACGACGGTCGAGGCCGGCGGCCCTCAGGACCTGCTGACCCAAATCGACCGCCTGGCGCGCCGGCTGGGCAAGGCGCCGGCGCCGCGGCCGACCTCGAGCCGCGGGGATCTCGAGATGAGCGAGGAGGAGCAGCACGAAGCACATCGTCGCCACGTGCAGGTCCTGCGGGAGCAGGCGGAGCACGACACCCCCGAGACGTTGACGCTCTCGGCTCCCGAGCTCCGGGAACGTCGCGCCCGGATGGTGCGCTACGCGTCAGCGCTGTGGGACGTCATGCAGCCGCTGCGGCGGGCGCCAGGCGCGGCGGCGCCGGAAGTGAACGTCGCCGGCACGAGGACGACCACCACCACGCCCTACCTGGATGCGGCGGGCAGGGAGTGCTTCCGCCTGATCGAGGTCGCGGATCGCTGGCTGGACGATGAGACCCCGCGCGTCGGCCACGCCCTCACCCTCGTCAGCTCGGAGACGGAGAGCGAGTATCTGCAACTCTGGCACGTCGGCGGCGCGCTCGAGGTCGGTGTTCAGCTCGCTACCGAGCAGCGGGCGATCGACTACCTGTCAGCCCTCCGCGCGCAGCACGGCGAGCTCGTGGCCGACACCAGCTTTCGCGCCTCGATCCGCCACACGGAGAGGAGGCCCGCCTACACTCCACGTTGGTTCGGCGAAGGCCCGGCACGGACCTGGCACCAGCGCCTGATCCCGCCGAGGCCGACGACGGACCCGAGTGCGAGCGCCTCCCGCACCCCAACCTGGTCAGCGGGCACGCGCGCCCTGCTGCAATGGTCGCCAGGCTCGACCGCCGAGCTGCGTGCGCTGGCACTCGCGTCGGGATTGCATTGGATCGTGCCGATCGGCACCACGACCTATGGCTGCTGGCTCGGCGTGCGACTGCTCGGCGGCGTGCCGCTCGAACGCTGCCCGGTGGTCCTCTGCAACGGCCCCAACGTCGCAACCATCGCCACCGAGCTCGCCGACAGCATGGCGATCCTGCTGTGGTGGCTCGGCCCGCGGCACTCCCTGCAGAACCTGCAGCAGCTGCAGGATCGGTGGACGACCATCGAGCAAGAAGTCGTGGATCAGGCCGAGCCCTTCGGCGGAGAGGCCGCCGTTGAGCGCTTCCGCAGATTTCTGCAGAAGACGCCCGATCGCGATCTCGAGCAGCCGGTCAACTCGAGCGAGTGCATGCGCGCGACTGCCCGCGTCATTTCGCAGCTCGACCCGCTGCAGGCTGGTTTTCGCGACCAGGTGGTGGCCCTCTTCGCCGGAGAGGATCGCGCCGAGATCGCCACACCTCGCGCCTGGCAGGAGGCGTTGGCCGCAACCCGCTACGTGAAGGATCGCCGCAATCCCGAGCTCGCCTGGCAGGTGGCGCGGGGCGTGCCGTCGGTCGACACCGGCGCGCGGCTCGTCGTCGGCCATTTCGTCAACCCGAAGATGGACTGGAGCGGCGCCGACATCACCCTGGCGGCGAGGGTCGCGCTGGGCACCCCACGGGACGGATTGATCGCCCGAGCGGTCCGCGCTCAACACGAGGCGCGGCAAGGCGGCGGCCGCTACGACGGACTGGCGCACTTGGAAGCGGCGGTAGAGGCAGCCCTGGCGGACGACCACGGTACCGCCTGGACCCTGCTCGCCGGCGCTGGCTACTGGACGCAGGTGCGCCATGGCAAGGCCAATCCGATCATCGCCGACGCGGCCCGGCACCTGTGCCGGGAGGCCGGCTGGCCGAGTGGCCCCTGGGAGTGACCAGGCTGGCAGACGGGCCGGCGCGCTCCAGCACGGCCAGGCCACCCCGGCTCCGCGCCATCACATCTCCGGACCTGCCGATGACGGCGGAGGCCAGACGCCAGGCTGGCGTCGTGCCTCGCCCGGCGTCTCGAAAGGCATGCCGTCTACAAGGCGCTGCGCGGAGGCAAGCTCCTCCCCCTTGCGGCGCGCTTCGACGGCTCCAGTAACCTCGACGGCTCTCGCGGTCGGCGCGGTGAGACTGGAGGGCCGAACCCCGTAGCGCGCCAGGAAGGAATTGGAGAAGTGGGCCGTGCTCTTGAAGCCGACGGCATAGGCGACCTCGCTGACCGTCCCCTCACGCGCGGCGAGCAGTCGGCTCCCGGCGGCCAGCCGGCGGTCGCGGAGGAGATCACTCGGCGAGACCTGGAGCAGGCGTTTGACGTGACGGTAGAGCGACACTCGGCTTTGGCCGACGGCGTCCGCCAGCTCATCGACGGCAAACGCGTCGTCGTGGAGATGGGCGTCGAGGGCCCTGTCCAGGCGCGTGAGGTAGTCGCGATCCGCGGCCGACGGCTCGGTGCCCAATGCGGAGCGTGGGGCCACGATGGCCGTGGCGGGGGGTGAGGCGGAGCGCGTCTCGGCGGCGAGGCGATCGCGCAGCCGCCGCCGCGTCGCAATCAGGCCGTCGATGGTGGCAAGCAGCTCGTTGGCGTCGAAGGGCTTGGCCAGGTAGGCGTCGGCGCCGCCACGGAGGCCTTCGATGCGGCTTTCGACAGCGGCCTTGGCGGTGAGCAAGACGACGGGAATGAAGTCGGTCTCGGGATTGCCCCGGATGGCGTGGCATAGCTCGTAGCCATCGAGCCCGGGCATCATGACGTCGCTCAGAACCAGGTCGGGAAGCTCGCGGGCGAGCATCGCCAAGGCTGGCCCACCGCCTGCGGCCTCGAGGACACGGTAGGAACCCTGCAGCTGCCGCCGCAGCAGGCGGCGTACCTCGGCGTTGTCGTCGACCACGAGCACCGTGGTGCGGTCCTCGCCGGTCGCGTCGTCGTAGGCGGCGACTCCCTCTGTATTCTCGGCGTCGCAGCTCGTTGGCTCGTCGAGAGGCCCGCCATCGACATCCCAGCCTTGGTGACTCGAGGCCTCGTCGGTCGAGCCACTTCCCGAGAGGTCCGCCGGCAGGAGGTGCTCGCAGCCGCGGCGCAGGTGGACCGTGAAGGTCGTGCCGTGGCCGTCGCTCGTGACCTCCGTGCGGCCGCCATGGCGCTCGACGACCTCCTTGACCAGGGCGAGGCCGAGACCGAAGCCAGCTGCGGCGGCGTTCGTTTCCGCTCGGCCGCGAAAGAACCTCTCGAACAGGCGTGGCAGGTCGTCGGCGGGGATACCCGGTCCGTCGTCCCGAACGATCAACGCCACCGGCTCCGCCGGCACGCTGCTCGCGACGTGAACCTCGACCGTGGTCCCGACTGGCGTGTGTTTCAAGGCATTGGCGACGAGGTTGATCAGCACGGTTTCGAGCAACAGCGGGTCGAACCAGACCGCGGCGGGGTCGGGCCCGAGCGCGGCAAGCAGGCGCGAGCCGCGCCGCAACGCCAGGGGCTGCAGCTCTTCGACCGCCTTGCGCGCGAAGGCCACGAGCTCGATCTCGCGACAGCGAAGACGAGTGAGCTCGGCCTCCGAGCGGGCGACCTCGAGCAGGCGGTCCACCAGACGATGCAGCCGCCGGGCGCTGCGCAACGTCGCGGCGACCTCGGTCACCGCCGTTTCCGGCAGCGCGCCGAGCCGCGCATCGAGGAGGTCCTGCAGCGGTCCGAGCAACAGGGTCAGCGGCGTCCGGAGCTCGTGACTGATGGCGGCCATGAACCGGGCGCGACCCTCCGCCAGCTGGCCGAGGGCAGCGGCCTGTCTGGCGACGACGTCACGCTCGGCCGCGAGGGTGCGGGTGCGCTCGCGGACCGCGGCCTCGAGGTGCCTGGCCTGCAGCCTCACCTGATAGGTCGACCACCGCCAGCCGACGACCACGAGGGCGAGCACCACGGCGCCGAGCGCCAGCGGAAACCAGACCGTCTCGCGGAACCGCGGCGCGACCGCCAGCTCCTGAGTCGTTCCTGCCTCCACCCAGGACGCCGCCGAGTGGCGGGCTTGGACCCGGAAACGATAGTGCCCTGGCGGCAGGCCACGATATTCCGCGTGACGCTCGGCGCCGGCCGCGACCCACGTCGGCTCCAGCGGCTCGAGTCGATACCGAAACTGCAGCGCCTGGGGCGCCGACAGGTGGAAGGCGGTAAACGCGAAGGCGGCGCTGCGGGAAGCGTCGGCGGGCACGCGGCGCGGCCCCGTTGGCGGGCCGACCTCGCCGGCAGACTCCACCGTCGTGAGCAGGACAGTCGGCGGCCTGTTCTCCTGGCGGGCGACGACGGCAGGATCGATCACCACCAGGCCGCCGAACGTCGCGAGCCAGATCCGCCCGTCCGGGCTCAGCACCGGTGGACGACCGGTCGTTTCCGGGTTGGCGAGGCCCTCCTTGACGCCGAACGAGAGGGCGGAGACGCGCTCGAGGCGCCCGGCGAGGCACGCCTCGAGGTCGCTCTGCAGCACCCTGTGCACGGCCTGATTGCCGGCCAGCCAGAAGGCGCCGAAAGCATCGCGGAAGATGCTCGCGACGATGTTCTCGGGAAGCCCGCGGCTGCGGTCGATGGTGACGAACCGGTTGCCGTCGTAGTGCACCAGACCACCGCCATAGGTACCCAGCCAGAGGCCGCCGCGCTGGTCAGCGAGGATCGCCCGGATATTGGCCACCGGTAGCCCGTCCTCGCGGCCAAGGCGCTCGAGCCGGTCGCCCCGCAAGTGGTAGAGACCATCGTTGGTGGCGATCCACAGGCCGCCACCGCCGTCGCCAACGATGGCCCGATGGACCGCCAACGGCCACGTCCCGGTGACCGTCGGGCCCGACGCCGCGTTGGTGTCGACCCGTCGGAGCTCGCGGGTGTCGGCCAACCAGAGGACCCCATCCTGCTCGGGGTCCTCGACCATCCAGGAGCCGCTGCCGGGGAGTCGCTTCGTCGGTTGTCCGGGCCGGCGGCCGACCAGGGCACCCCGGTCGAACGTCCAGGTCACCCCGCGGCGGTCCTCCATCAGCCAGCTGCAGGCGTCGGGAATGAGCTCCGGGGCGCGTTGCCCAGGGCCCTGCGACACCCGGAACAGGGGCCGGCACCCACCGACGGGGGCGGCTTCCACGAAGATCCCCGCGCTGGTGGCTCCCACCGCCACTGGTAGCGGAATGCCCGCCGTCGGGCCGAGCTCCACGACGGGAGTCTCGGCAACCCGAAGCAACCCGCGGGTCATGGTGCTGAGCCAGAGGTTGCCTTCGCGATCCTCCATCGCATCGCGGATGGTGCTGCCGATCTCGAGCGAAACTGCCGGCTCGAGGCTCCCGCTACGGTAGGCAGCCAGACGATGACCAGCGCTGTCACTCGCCCAGGTCAGCCCACGCCGGTCGACCAGCCAGATGTACCCGGTGTCGAGTGGCACGGCGCCCATGGCGAGGTGGGTGGCAGGGTCGACGACCTCGAGACGGTCGCCGCGCGCGCGGCCGAACAGGGTTCGGCTCGTCGCCTCTAGCGTGGCGCTCGCGGGCTCGCCGAGCGGGTCATACGCCCCGTTGGGCAGACGTACCTGACGGCCGACGGAGAGCTGTCCCCACACCGCTCCGTCGGCGTCCCGCGACAGGCTGACGACCATGCCGCCATCCGGAACCGGGCGTAGGTGGCCGTCGTGGGTGATCGCTTCGAACCTGCCGTTATCGTTCTTGGCAATCCACAGGCGGTCGAGGTCCTTGCGTGGCACCAGCCTGCCGTCGACCAGTTGGCAGACGAGCGGTTGGTCCGGGTTGGCAGGGTCGGCGTCGCGGCTCGCCCACAACGTACCCTGGGCGTCCTCGGCCAGGGTCACGAGGCGGCTGCCCTGGTAGGGCGGATCGCCGAAGCGGTGAAACCGGTGGTCCCAGTAGCCGATCAGGTAGCCCTGGTTCGTGCCGATCCACAACTTGCCGGTCGGGCCGCGGTGGATGAAGCTGATGCGGTTGCTCGGCAGGACGCCGGCGGTCTCGTCGAAGACCTCGAAGTGACTGCCATCGAAGCGGGCCAAGCCGGCGAGCGTGGCGATCCAGAGGTAGCCGTCGTCATCCTGCACGGTGCCGTTGACGTGCGTGCCCGGCAGTCCCTCGGCGACGCCCCAGGCCTGGACGCGGAAGGCGGGAGCCGGCGACGACTCTTTCGCCGCCTCGACTCCGCGCGCTGGCTGCACGGCGAAGCAAACCAGCGCCACTCCTGCCCAGAGCCACAGACGTTGCGATGCCGTCACCCTCGGCGAGCCCGTCTGATCGTGCCTGGTCGAGGCCCACCCCTCGGCGGCCGAAGGCGTCCCGCTGCCACGCATGTCTCGAAGCTAGCACGGGGGAAAGTGTGTCGGCCGAAACGTAGACGCAACAGAATGAAACCTGGCGGCATGGCGCAACGTCGCGGCCCCCAGTAGCCTGCCTGGCATTCACTGGAGGCAGGGAATCATGGGCGACGGGCTCGGGCGGCGGCATCACGTGGTTCCGGCAGGACTGTTCTTGGCCGGCCTCTGGATGGCCGGCGGGGCGGCAGCGCAGCAGGTCGAATTCGCGACCTCCTCGACCTACCACACCACCGCCAGCACCATCACCCTGCGCGGACGCTACGACGCGTCGGACGTGCCGCCCGGATGGAGCCTGAACGCGACTTGGATCCGCTCGGGCTCGCAAGGGGAGGTCAGCGGGCGTCTGATCGGCCTCCCCCATCGCCAATCCGTGCTCGACGGCCCGATCACCAGCCGCCTCGGCGAGATCCAACCGGAGCTCGCTGGCGAGCTCAATTGGGTAGCTCCGAACATCCCTCTCCAGATCGGCAGCAACGCCTTCTCGTGGAGCGCCGAAAGGACCTCTCCGGATGGCCTCGAGACTGCTGGCCGAGGCGGCACGGGGCCGCGAGTGGTCCGCCACGACCCAGCCGAGCTCCTGCTCCAGCTCAGCCTGGGCGGCGTTCTGGTCACCGCCGACGCCGACCTCGACGGGTTGTTCGAATGGACACCCACCAGCAATCCGGTTCTGCGTTCGGGCGCGAGCACCCTCGGCTTCTCCGTGCTCACCCAGCCAGGGCTACTGGACGTCCTCCAGGTGAAGCGCGTGCACCTCCTGGTCGATGGCGTGGTGGTCACGACCTCGACGTCGGCGACGGGGAGCTTCGCTCTACCCCTCACCAATCTCCCCGCCGGCGAGCATCGTCTGGGAGTGGCGGTCGAGATCGACGACGGCACCGCCCTGGTCTCGACCCGGGCCGAGCTGGTCGTCGCTGGCGGCGGACGGCTGACCGACTTCCCCTTCACCGTCGACTCCACGGTGACGGCGGCGACGCGCACCGCACCAGCCTTCCGGACGATCGCCAGCCAGGATCAGGCCGCCAACCGAATCGACGGCTTCGCCGCCGACCCCAGCGACCGCATCTGGGCGTTGGCGCCGATTCCGCCGACCAGCTGGGCCGGCCCCACCGAGACCGCGGTGGGCAGCGAGATTCGCTACTTGTCGCAGCTGGTGTTGCCCGCCGGCGCGACGAGCTATCTCCGGCACTGGAACGGCAGCAGCTGGAAGACCGTCACCCCGGCCAACCTCTTGGGCGGGCCGAGTCCGACCGGCTTGATCTTCACCGCCGTCGCGAGCGACGGCGCCAATCTCTGGCTCGGCACCAACCGTGGTCTGCTGCGCGCGGCGCCCACCCTCAACGCGGCCGGTCAGATCGACGTCCGCGAAACGGTCACCGCCAGCAGCCTGGCCGGCTCCTGGATCGCGTCGCTGCGGCTCGAGCCGAACGGCACGTTGTGGGTTGGCAGCCAGGGCTCGCGCTACTACACCTACCAGGTCCACGCCCAGAAGCGATACTGGGAGGATGCCGGCGGCGTGAGCTGGCGCTCGGCCGCCGGCGTCTGGCAGAGCCGACAAGCGCTGCGCAACGACGACGGCAGTTGGGCCGCCATGGGTGGCTACGAGATCCGCGGCCTGCGCCCGGTCGGCGCGAACCAGGTCTGGGTCTCGACCGAAAACGGGCTCAGCTATTTCGACGGCGCCGGCTGGAGCCACGAGACGCCCGACGAAACCGGCCTGCCGTCGGGAGCGGGGGGACCGATCCTGGCGGCGGCAACCGCGACCGCGGCCGAGCCCCTGGTGCGCAAAGGGGCAGTCTGGAGCTACCTCGACGATGGCACCGATCTCGACGCCGCCTGCCCGGGAGCCCAGGCGCCGTGCTGGCGCGAACCAGGATTCAAGGTCGAGGCCAACTGGTCGGAAGGGCCGGGCGAGCTCGGCTACGGCGACGCCGCCGACGGTCGACCGGAGGCGACGATCACCGACTTTGGCCCTGACGTCGAGGCCAAGCTCGTCACGACCTACTTCCGACACACGTTCGACGTGTGCAGCGCCGCGCAGGTCGCGAGCCTCACCCTGGACCTGCTGCGCGATGACGGCGCCGTGGTCTATCTCAACGGGATGGAGGTGGTACGCAGCAACATGCCTGCCGGGGTGATCGGCAACACCACCCCGGCGCTCACCTCGAGCATCGACGAAGTCGGCGATCAGAGCTTCGCGATCGACCCGAGCTACCTGGTGGACGGCCTCAACACCCTCGCCGTCGAGATCCACCAGGCCGCGGTCACCAGCTCCGACATCTCGTTCGACCTCGGCCTGACCGCCAACGTAACCCCGCTCCGACCCGACGAGGTGTGGGTCGACGCGCCGACGGGCGTCGCGCGGCGGCTGCGCAACCAGGACGGCCAGTTGGCCTGGACGGTCCTCGGCTGCGGGACGGACAGCAACGCCGACAACGCGCTCTGTGAGGACGACGACGACACCCTCGCGGCCCGCGGCATGCTGGGCGCCGAGATTGGCAACCGCGGCAAGGTCTGGATGGCGATCGTCGGCGAGCCCTCGACGCGGCCGGGGTTCGAAGACCGTCCATCGTTGCTCGAGATCGACCGCTGCACCGGCAAGACGAACACCGCCGGATACGGCATTCCCCACGGCCTGACGAAGGACACGCAGGGGCGCATCTGGCGCGCCGCCGAGCCGGATCACCTCAGCACCAACGTCGAATTCTCGCGCCTGGTCGACGGCGACGTGCCACCGCTGAGCGCCCCGAGCCTGAGCAAACGCCTGGCGACCGCCGCGAATGGGGCCGCCGCCGTCGACCTCGTCTGGGAGGCCGTGGCCGGCGCCCAGAGCTACGAGGTGTTTCTCGCCGGTCGCCCGATCGCCACCGGGGTCACCGCCACCACCTGGCGCCTGAACCTGCTGCCGGGGGTCTACTGGTGGTCGGTGCAGGCGGTGTTCGCGGGCGGCATCGGCAGTGGGCAGGCCGAGAGCCGCTACTTCGTGGTCGAGGACCGGCGCGACCGCGCCGACCTCGAGACGATGATCCAGTTTCGCAACGGCAACGGGCAGGTCGGCCTCCTCGATCTCCGCCGACAGCTCATCGACGGCACGTCGCACAGCTTCGTGATCTCGCCCGAGACGAATAGCGCCACGCTGACTTGCCAAGGCCAGGACGATCTGGCGGTCAACAGCGAGGGCTCGATGCTGCTCGCCCTGCGCGACCACCCCGTCGGCTGCGCGGACCCCGTCGTCGGCGGCGCCATCGCGCGCTATCCCTACCCCATCGCCACTTCGCTTCTCGACTACCCGAACACCAATGCCGATCGTTTCTGGGTCGACGCCACGTCCGAGCCGGGCGGCTTCGTGATCGTCGACACCGGCGATCCGCTCGAGCCCAACGGCAGTCAGCGCTTGGTCCGCTTCCGCGTGCTCTCCGAGGCGACGGGGGTCGAGCCCACCAGCGAACAGAGCGCCTTCGTGCTACCCGACGCCTACCTCGAGCCCCTCGATGTCGCGGGGCTGGCGGCCGGACGCTTCGCCATCCTCGCGCGGACCGATGCGGCCCACGGCGCGCTGCACCGGGTGGTGATCGAGGACCTGCGAGGCGCCAACGCGCGGCCGGCGCTGGTCACCGAGATCACCGTGCCCAATCGCGGCGGCTACCAGCGCCTGACCGGCCTGCCCGATGGCGGCTTCGCCCTGCTCGACGCACCGCTCGCCAACGCCTACCCCCGCGTCTTCATCTATGACAGCCGCTACCACCGGGTGGGGGCGCTCGACTTCGACTTCCGCTCGGGAGCCGGCAACGCCGGTCCCAAGGCGCTCGACATCGCCACCGACGCCGAGGGTCGCCTGCTGGTCCTGGTGTGGCCGGGCACCGGTGCCAGCGCCAAGATCTACTACCGGCACAGCCTCGACCCATTGGTCGCCTGGAGCGTGCAGACGGTCACGGTGCCCGCGGGAGCAACGACCTCCGACCTGCTCGCGGGGCTGGGAGCCTTCGCGTCGCCGCCGACCCTGCGCGCTACGTCGTTCGAAGCCGGCGCCGGTCCGCCGCCGGCGCGGCCGGGTGGCGGCACCACGATCGAGCTCGGCAGCGGCATCTTCCTGCACCGCGCCGCGGGCGGTGGTTGCACGGGCGGCGCCGCCTTCATCCAGGGCTTCCTCGAGGCGGGCAGCATCGCTACCTGCACCCCCGGGGGGTCGATCAGCGGCTCCAATCTCTATCTGAACTACACCACGGCAGAGTACGGAGCCGTGCCGAGCGGGGCACCGTCGGCCGGGGGCAAGGTGCAGCTGGTCAGTGGCTGCTTCAGCCTCGCTCTGGGCGGCGCCGAAGCCGGGCGGATCACCTCCTGCGGCGGCACGATGAAGCCGAGCATCAGCCCGCTCGGGCTGTTGGCGGTGAGCTCCTACCGCTTGCTCGGCATCGGGACGTTGGCCGATGTCGCCGAGCCGCGCGGCATCCTGGCGACGGGCACGAGCGACGGCAACTTCGGCCTCGGCAAGAAGCTGACGTTCGACGCACTGTTCCTCACCGACATCGGCGGCACCTTCGTCCAGACCTTCGGCGGGGTGGACGGCATCGGCGCGCCCTATGCCTCGGGCAACCTCGGCTGGGACGGCGTGCCCATCCGCTTCCGCCCGACCGGCCCGCTCGCGGCCCAGGCGGGCTGTGGTGGGCTCGGCCTGGGCGCCGTCAACGTCGAGCTCCTGAAGGACGGCAAGGTGCTGTTGCCGTTCTCGCTGTCCGGCGTCTGCATGACCGCCGCCACCACCAGCTTCGCGAATACCACCATCGACTTCCTGTCGATTCTCGGCGTCAAGGCGCCACCCGTCGCCCAGTTCGAGCTGACCATCCCGGCCGCCACGGTCTCGGCGACGGGCATCGCGGTGCCGACCGGTGCGACGCTCGCCCTCGGCCCGAAGCAGTATCAGCTCACCGCGCTGCACTTCGGCGCCGACGGCTTCGGCTGGGACTCCGCCCCCAACTTCGACCTCATTGCCCTGTTCACGGCGTCGATGAAGGATGTCGACGTCCAGCTGCCCAGCGATGCGAGCCCAGGGTCGCTGCACCTGGGCAGTGCGGAGCTTTCGATCCGCCCCAAGAACCCGGCCCGCGAAGCCGCGATGACGGGATCGATCACCGACCTGGACCTGCCGTTCGCCTTCTTCGCCGCACCTCCCGCGGCCTATCCCCGGGCGGCCGGCGGCAGCCTGCGGCACTGTGGCGCCGACGAGTACTGTTCCAACACGGCCCAACACCCGAACGCCGAGGCCGACAACCCGTTCAGCCTCGCGATCGGGCCGGGCCTGTCGATCGATCCGGATCGCGTGCGGATTCCGGCCATCTCCATCGACGTCAAGAAGCCCAAGGCCTTCGCCCTGGAGTTCCCGGGCGCCGAGATCACCAAGACCGCATTCACCCTGTTCGACCCGCCGCCGGTGACCCCGCCAGGCACCAGTGTCAGCCTGGACTTCGGTGACGTGACCATCGGTCGCGACGGCTTCCTGGCGGCCTCGATGGCAGTTCACGGTGGCGGCATCGACGCCTCACTGACGGACTTCAAGATCACCGCGAGCGGGCAGTTCAGCGCCTCCGGCGGCTCGTTCTCCAAGGCGGGCTTCGCCTTCTCGATCACCAACTTCAAGAGCTGGACAGGGATACCGTCCAGCCAATACGACTACCAATTCGGCGCCATGCTCACCTGGAGCCCGTGGATCGTCAACGCCACCGGCGACGTCTTCGTGGGCGGCTCCCCGCCGAAGCTCGGCCTGCAGAACTTCAGCGTCGATCAGATCAAGCTCGGGCCGGTGACGATCAAGAAGCCACGTCTCGACATCAAGTCGAATCCGGACATGCTCACCTTCGGCGGTGCCCTCAACCTGCCGAAGCTGCCCGAGATCATGGCCGAGCTCCAGCTCACCGACGGCAAGTTCCACTTCCTGAAACTGCAGGCGACGTGGGATCCCCCGGGGCAGCCGCTGCCTGGGCCACTGTCGGCGGTCTTCCTCCAGAGCGTCGGCGGAAGCTACGACCACCTGCTCAGAGAGGCGATGGCCAACGTCGTGATGACCGCCGGGCCGAGCCTGACCGTGCCTGGTGTGTTGATCGGCCAGAGCGGCTCGCCGAAACTGTCGCTGCTCACCCTGGCGGGCGCCTTCACCGCCGGCGAGCACGGCTTCAAGGCAACCGCCGGGCTGCGCTTGTTCAAGGGGGCAGGCTTCAATGGCTTCGCGCTCGCTCGCGGCGTCATCGCCGGCGGCGACCTCGGCTATCTGGGCATTTCCGGAGTGTCGGGCACCGGTCTGTACATGCGCGGGGACGTCAATCTCTTCTTCGGCATCCTCGACGTCAACGGCAACCTGCTGATCCTGCCCAACGACTACTCCGGCTCGTTGCGCGGCACCCTCCAGATCCCCGACGACGTGCCGGTCGTCGGCGGCGTCGAGCTCGGCGGGGTCGCCGTGGCAGCCTCGGGCAGGATGAGCCCGGCGTCCTTCAAGTTCGAGGGTAGCGCCTGGGTCGACCTCGGCTGCGTCGACTGGCCCTCGTGCACGTCACGCTCTTGCCAGGCCTGCACCGACACCTTCCTGGGAAGAGTCTGCGTGCCGAGCGTCTGCGTCAGCTGCCGGGCCGTCCAGCACTGCACCAAGCTCGACGTCGGCTTCAAGATCAGCAACACCAAGGGCTTCCAGACCCTGGCCGGCGCTGACGGGCCGACGACGCCAGAGTTCGCAGCCAGCGGCATGCAGAGCCTGACCAACTTCCGACCGCTCGGCAGCGCTCCCGGCCCGACGACGTTCGCGGCCGGGGCGGCGGCGAGCACGCTGACGATCCCGGTCACCCGCGACTATCCGACGATGGTGGTCAGCGCCGACTGGTCGGCGTTCACGGGCGACGTGCAGCTCGAGATCCTGTTCCCCACCGGCCAGCGCTTCACCGCCAGCAATACGCCACCGTTCGAGCGCCAGGACACCATCGGCCCGATGCCCAAGGCCGGCGAGATCCCGATCAGCTACCGCCACGTGGTCGAGAGCAGCCCGACCCCACGGCACGAGACGGCCTTCCTGTTCCGCGGGCCGTTCGCCCACGTGCCAGTCCCAGTGGTGACCCGGGGCGAGGCCACCGGCGAAACGATCGACGACTTCGGGCCGACCGCGGTCCCGCACGGCAACTACACGGTCACGGTGCGAGCCAGCGGCGCGGCCGCCTCGGCGGCGATCCTCGACTGCTCCGCCCCGGCCTCGGCGGTCGGCATCCGGGTCTGTGGCCTCGGCGGCAACAGCCGGGCCGAGCTGCTGCGGAGCACCGTCAGCAACCCGACCGCGAGCCATCGTGTGGACGTCACCTATACCCTCAGGGATGCCGACGGCGACCACGTCAACGTCCAGCTGCTGGTGGCCAGCGACCCGCGTCATCCCGAACAAGGCGTGCCCTTGCTCGGGGACTTCGGGCGCACCCTGACACCCGCACCGGGGGCATCGGCCAGCGAGCAGCAGGCCGTCCAGCTCGACGCCTTGGCGCTGCGCAACGTCGACCCGGCGCATCTGTACCTGAGCTGGGCCGACGGCGACGGCGCGGGCAGCACCTTCGTCGCTCGGAACGAGCGTCAGTACCAGCGCCTCGCCACCTTTGCCGGCGTCGGCGATCCGTTCGCCCCACCGCGCGTCGACGGCGTGGTGGTGCATCCACGGCCGGCCGACGGCGTGCTCGAGGTTTACTGGAATCCGGTCTGTTGGACGCCGCCCACCGCCGGCAGCGGTCTGACCGCCTTCCCGACCGTGCAGCGCATCTCGGCCTATGGGGTCAGTGTGCAGGAGCTCGGGCCCGTCGGCAGCACGGCGCCGGCCTGGGTCGCCACGATCGAGGTGCCGGACCCGCAGGCGCCGACCAGGGTCACCGCCAACCACGGATGCTCCGCCCCCTACGCCACCGAGGTGTTCCTCGCCGACAGCTGCGGCGAGGACACCGACGTCCCGCCGGATGGCGAGGCTTGCGGCGACGCGGACGACCAGCGGCTGATTCCCGGCCGCGAATACCGCATCACCGTCACCGCGGTGTCGACGGAGACGGCTGCCAACAAGGGACCCACCATCCCGGCGTGCACCCCGTCAGCCACCGAAGACTGCAAAAGTGACCTGGTGTTCGAGCATGCCGGCCTGCCGTCCCTGCCGGTCGAGCTGGAGCTGCCGGGCGATGGCAATCTCGCGCCGCGCTTCCTGGCCACGCCACAGTCGATCGTCGAGCTGCAGGACACCTACCTGACTCGCCTGCGCGCGACGGATGCCGACGGCGACAACCTGACCCTCGAGCTGGTGCCGGCCGAGCCGACTCCACTGCCCGAGCTCGCGGTCGGCCAGGTGGCCCCGGTTCGCCTGGCAGCACCCGACGCGGTAACCCCAGCCGTCACCGCCGTGGGCAGCGGAGAATGGGTGCTGAGCTTCACCCCGCAGCCCGCGAATCTCGGCCGTCAGCCTCTGGCCGTCCGCGTCAGCGACGGCCGAGGAGGCGAAGCGCGACTCGAATGGGTGGTCGACATCGTGCCGTTCGGCGCTCAGCAAATTCCGCTCGAGGACGGGCCCGATGCCAGCATCACCTCGCGACCGTCGCGGTCGGTGCGGGTCGGCGAGACCTTCTCGTACCAGGTCGAGGTCACCGGCCTGACCGACGACGCGCCGCTCGCGTACGAGGTGACCGCCGGGCCGAGCGCCATGACCGTGGGCGACATCAGCGGTCTGGTGACCTGGGTGCCCGGCGCCGGTGACGTGGGGGATCACGTGGTGCTCCTCGAGGTGCGCGAGGGCGTGCCGGCGAGCGCGTGCACGACCTGCGAAGGCGGCATCGTGGCCGAGCAGTCGTTCCTGCTGACCGTCGAGGCCAACCCGTTCACCGACCTCGCCCCCTATCTGGCCGCCAACCCCACGACGCTCGCGATCCCCGCGGCGGGAGGCACCGCGGCGGTGGACGTGGTCAACGCCGGGAAGGCCGCGGCCAGCATCTCGTGGAGCACGGCACCGCAGGTGGCCTGGTTGACGATCGCCTCCGGAGGCACCGGCCAGGGGAGCGGCAGGATCACCATCCGGGCGGCCGCGAATGCCGGCGCCGCGCGCACTGGCGTCGTGCGGGTGACGGCGACGGCCGCCGGCGCCACGGTGGCCAACAGCCCGATCGACGTCGAGGTCAGCCAGGCTGCCGGCAACGGCGACGGCCCGAAGGTCAGGAGCGTGAGCGCGGTCGCCAGTACCGAAAGCGCGACGATCCCCAACAACGGGCGAACGTCGGCCGGCATTACCCAGTTGCGAGTCGGCTTCGACCGTGGCGTCCTCGACAGCGCCGGCAACAGCGGGCCGCTCGACGTCACCAATCCGGACAACTACCTGTTGGTCGACGCTGGCAACAACGGCACGCTCGACACCAGCGCCTGCGCCGGTGCGGCCGGCGACGATCGCGTGCACGTGCCGGTCGCCGTGCAATACGCCGCCGCGGCGACCACCGCCACGCTGCGCCTCGATCCGACGACGTCCCTGCCGGCGGGCCGCTATCGCCTGCGGGTCTGCGCCAACGTCGTCGACCTCAGCGGGCACCGTCTCGACGGCAACAGCGACGGCAAGGCCGGGGACGACTTCCAGCTCGACTTTGCGGTGCTGGCCACCAACCGGCTCGCAAACCCCAACTTCGACGCCGACGTCACGTCGTGGACGCCGGCCAGCCCGCACCTGACGGACATCCAGCTCGACCCCCAGGACGCCGGCGCGGTTGGCACGTCGGGATCCGTGCGACTCGGCAACTCGGGCGGTGCCGGCGCGCAGCTCTCGGTCGCGCAGTGTGTCGGGCTTGGCGGCGCCACCGCCTACGACGTCGGTGGCCTCGGGCGGATCGAGGGCGCCGTCGGCGCCGCGCCGGTATTGTCGATGCGGGTGAGCTACTTCAGCAGCGCGGCCTGCACCGGCAGCGCCCTCGCCACGGAGTCACTCGCTGGCCTGTCCGGCGGCACCGCCGGTGCCTGGAAGCCCTTCGTGGCGGCCACCACGCCGCCTGCCGGCGCCGGCTCGGCACAGATTCGCTTCCTGCTCGCCGCCGGCGCGGCGACCGGCTTCGTGGCGCGCCTCGACTCCCTGTTCTTCCGCGAGCACGCGGCGTGCCCCGAAGGGACCCTCTGCTTCGCGAACGGCCGCTTCCAGGCGACGTTGAGCTTTGGCACCGTTCAGGGCGGCGGCCTCGCCGGCGACGCCAAGACGGTGCCGCTCGAGCCGTTGGGCATCCCACTGGGCGGTGTCTTCTACTTCTCCAGCCCACAGAACCCCGAGGTTCTGGTCAAGGTCCTGAATGGCTGTGCCATCAACAGCCGCTTCTGGGTCTTCTATGCGGCGACCACCAACGTCGGATTCGACCTCGCCGTCACCGACACCTTCACCGGGGATCGGCGGCTCTACCACAACCCCGACGTCCACGCCGCGTCGCCGGTGAACGACACGCAGGCGTTCGCCACCTGCGACGCCGTCGCGCCGTTGACGGCCGAAGAGGGCGGGATGGGCACGCTACCGCCGGCGATTCTCGACACCACCGTGGACTCTCCGCCGGTGACCGCGCGCCTCCCCCGGCGCGAGATTTCGCAGCAGAGCGTGGCCAGTGTCTGCGCCCCGGGGGCCACGACCCTGTGCATCGACGACCAGCCCGGCGACCGCCGCTGGCGCCTCGGGCTCCACTACCACACCACTCGCAGCGGGGGACTTCAGGGTGACGGCCCAGTCACCGCGCTCGCCCCGGCCGGCATCTCGCAGGGCGGCATCATCTCGTTCCTCGACCCCACCAACCCGGAGCTCCTGGTCAAGGTGCTCAACGGTTGCGGCATCAACCATCACTACTGGCTGTTCTACGCCGCGACCACGGACCTCGGCTTCGAGCTCGCCGTCGAAGACACGACCACCGGCACGGTCGTGACCTATACCAACCCGGACCGCGCGACCGCCGCTACCGTCACCGACACCAGCGCCTTCGCGACCTGCCCATGACCAAGCCGCCGACGCACCAGGGCTCAGGCGGGCCTTGGTGCGGCCCGCCAATCCCAGCTAGTCAACGCCGAGCGTCTCACCCCTCTCGAGCATCTCGCGCAGCTCACGGTTGATTTCCGGGCGGGTTACTCGATTGGCCAGGAGCTCAGGAAAGCCGAAGTCACAGGGCGCTCGCGTTGCATAGGGTGTGAGCTGGGCCAGCATGCGCACCTTCCCGCGGCTCAACACAGCCTCCTTCACGTCTACGTCGTTCGCTTCGCCTAGGTAGTAGTTCGTCAACAGAGCAAGCACCAAATCGCTCGCGGCGGTGTCGCCAGCACGCTGCACGGCAAGCAGGTCGCCGAGCTCGATCCATGCCGCATCCTTCTCGGGATGCATCTGGGTCTCGCGCCGCGCTTCCAAGATGCTGCGCGCTACATCCGCCACCGGCGTCGAGACAGGTACGCACGGCGTATCCGATGAGCTCATGAGAGCGACCATCGCCAGTGCCGTTAGGTTCATGCCGTCACCTCCCACGTTGGGTCATTCGACGTGGAGTGTGCCGCCGTTGTCGACCATGCAAGCCACGGGAGCTCTCGACTGATGTTGGTGACTTCCATTCGCTGCGCTGCCCGTCGCGCTCTACCCGAGCCGAGCCCGCACGATGGCACCAACCGTCACGGTGACGGCCAGCGACCCAGCGACCAGACTCCACTCGACCCCCAAGGCGCGCATCACCACGACGCAGGTCCCCACCGCCACCACGGTGTAGACCCACAGCGTCCGTCTGGCGCGAGCGCCGAGTCGCCGCGGACGGAGCCGCGAGGTGACGCGCTCGGTGAAGTTTGGCGTCAGCTGCGGTCGCGCCTTGGCCGACAGGGAGTCACGCAAGAGCGCGTCGAACGGATCGGGCTCAGACACCGTCATAGCCTCGCTCGCGCAGCATCGACTGCAGCAGTTGGCGCGCCCGGAAGAGGTAGGACTTCACCGTGTTCGGCGGCACATCGAGGAGGGTCGCGATGTCGGCGACGCTCTCGCCCAGCCAGTAGTGGAGCCGCAGGGCCGACTGGTAGGCGTCGGGCAGACGCCCGATGCAGTCCGCCACCGCCGCGTCGCGCCGCGCCCGCGCCAGTTGGGTGAGCGCGTCGGGGTCGCTCGTCGCCCGGTCCGCCAGGACGTCGTCGGAGAGATGCGGCGCCTTGAAGCGCACGCGCGCCTTCAGGTTGACGGTCTGGTTGAAGGTCACCCGGTAGAGCCAGGTGCCGAAGCTCGCCTCGCCGCGAAACGACGGCAGCGCATGGTGGACGCGCAGGAACACCTCCTGGGTCACCTCTTCGGCCTCGCCGACGAAGCCCTGGCCGAGGATCGACACGGCGAGGCGAAAGACCCGCTCGCGATAGCGCTCGACGAGCAGCGCAAACGCCTGCTCACCCCCTGCCGCGGCGCGCGCGACGAGGTCGCCATCAGTCGCCATGGCGGGTCGTCGAGTCGGGCCGAGCCGACACGACCGACAGCCGGTAGTAGAGGACCAACCCCAGGCCCATCATGGCGATCGGCAGGGGGACCGCCCAGTAGGGCCTGCCCGGCGCGACGATGGCGAGCATCAGCATCGCGCCGACCCCAAACGCGGTGAGGACGATGCCGATGGCGAGCGGGACCGTCGGATCCGGCGGACGCCGCCAGGCGCTCGGTGGCGGGTCGAGCGGCAGCTCGGGCAGGGGAATCCCCTTGTCCATGGCCGCCATCCGCTCGGCGTGGAGGATGTCGAGACGGCGCTGCCCGTCGCGCCGCTTGAGGTACTGATAGCCGAGAAACCCGGCGGTGAGCGCGAGGACGATCAGGGCGTCGGCAAGGGTGTAGTGCTGCATGACGGTGGCTCCTCAGCCTATCGACAGGGTCACCGAGCCAGAGGTTGCGGCCCGCGAGCAGTCTACCGACGGTCGGCCCATGGTCGGCGCACAGTCGACGCAAGGACGCTCGCGTCATCCGACGCGCGCCAGGCGGCGTACCGCCAGCCCGCCGCACAGCACCGTCACGCCGGCGAGCACCGCCGCGGCGAACGCCGGCGGGACGAACGTGAACTGCTCGACACCGGCCAGGCCGAGCGCGAGTTGGGAGAGGTGAAACGTCGGCCAGATCACCACCCAGGGTTCGAGCGCCTTCGGCAGCTGGATGAACAGCCCGGAGAGCACCATCATGGGCAGGAACAGGAGGTTGCCCCAGGCCGGCGCGGCCGAGGCCGACGCCAGGGTGCCGATCAGCAGCCCAATGGCACAGAACGGAATGGTGCCGACGACCAGCACCGCCCACATCGTCGCCACCTGCGACGGGGCGATGGTGAGCTTGCCGCCAACCAGCGCCGCAGCCGTCACCAGCGTGACGGCGATGGCCGCGATCGCCATCGACATCGCCACCTTGGCCACGATCGTGGCGCCGGGCGGCTGCGGCAGCGCGCGCTTGAGCGTGAGGAGGCGACCCTCGCGCTCGGTGGCCAGGATGACGCCGGTGAAGATGCCGGGCATGGCGACGGCGAGCACCGAGAACCCGGCGAAGAGGTAGTTGGCGATGCCGGGGCCGTAGGCACCGCTACCGCCGTCGCCGACGAGCAGCACGCCGCAGAACAGGTAGATCGCCACCGGCACGGCGACGAACGGCAGGGCAAAGCCGGTGGTGCGCAGCGCGGCGAGCGTCTCGTAGCGCGCTTCCATCAGGTACGCACGCAGCAGCCGGCGGAGCGCCAGCGGGGGGTTGGCAACCGTCGATTCCATCGCGTGGGTGCTCATGCTGCCTCCTTGGTGAGCGTGGTGAAGGCCTCGGCGAGGCTGGCGGGCTGGACCTCGAGCTGGCTCAGGCTGCTATCGGCCGCCAGCAACTGGCGGACGACGGTCTCGGCGTCGGAGGCGGTGACCTGCACGACGTTGGCCTCGCGCACGGCGTCGACGACGCCGGGCCAGCGCCGGATGGCGTCGACCTCGAGCCGCGAGGCGCAGCGGATGCGTCGGCGACTGACCAGCGCGCGCAGCTCATCGACGCTGCCTTCGGCGATCGAGCGACCTCTGGCCAGCACCACGGCGCGATCGGCCAACGCCTCCGCCTCCTCGAGATAGTGGGTCGTCAGGACGATCGAGCAGCCCGCGGTGCGCAACTCGCGGATGGCCCGCCACATCGCCTCGCGCGCCGCGACGTCGAGGCCGACCGTCGGCTCGTCGAGGAACAGCAGGCGCGGGCGGCCGCAGACGGCCAGTGCGAACTGCACCTGACGTTTCTGGCCCGCCGAAAGGGTGCCGTAGCGTCGCTCGGCGAGCGGCTCCGTGCCGGTCAGAGCGAGGGCCTCGGCGAGCGCCAGCGGGTCGCGGTAGTAGCTCGCGGTGAGCGTGAGATGCTCACGGGTGGTGAGCATCGGCGCCAACGCCACCTCCTGCAGCATGACGCCGACGCCGAGGCGGTTGGTGGCATCGAACGGCGAGCCGCCGAGCACCCGCACGACACCAGCGTCGGGCTCGAGCGTGCCGAGCCAGAGGCCGATCGCCGTCGACTTGCCGGCGCCGTTCGGCCCGAGGACGGCGAGCAGCTCACCGGGCCGGACGGCGAGGCTGAGGCCGTCGAGCGCGACGTTCGGACCGTAGCGCTTGCTGACCGCGACCAACTCCGCAACCTGCGTGTCGAAGCCGAAGGCCGGCGGCATCGGAAGGGCGACACGAGGGGCCGGCGCTACCGGTTCGTTGGCAGCGCGCCGCGGGTAGCGCCGGCCGCTCAACAGCTCGCCGAGGTACGTCGGCCGCACCAGGTAGTGGTAGCTCGGCAGTAACACCGCCAGGGTGACGGCGATGATCGCCGGGAACTTCACCGCCCAGTGGAGCGGCAGGTCCATCGCCAGCACCTGCAGGGCGAAGACCAACGGCAGGTGGGTGAGGTAGAGCCAGTAGGCCGCGTCGGCAAGGTAGCGACGCACCGTCCCCGCGTGGGAGCAGAAGCGCACCGCCGCGCCGAGCAGGCCCAACGTCCAGCACCAGATCGCGACGGCGTAGCCGGCCGCGTAGCCGAGACGCACCCCGGCGCCGCCGGCGAGCGCGGTCGGCGCCGTAAGGTCCGGCATCGGGCCGACGACGGCGAGACAGGTAGCAGACAGGGCGACGGCGGCCGCCAGATGCGAAGCCCACTGGCGCGCCAGCACGTCGAGGAGGTCGCGGCGACGCGCCAGCAGCCAACCGAGGGCCAGGGCGGTGCCGAAGGCCACGACCGCCGGTAGCGTCGGCGTGAGCCCGCGGTCAGGCGTCGGGATGCCGAACCACACCGGCCACGTCGGGTCGAGGTAGAGGACCGCGCAGGTCGGCGCGGCGAGCGCCAGTGGCGCCAGACGGCTCGCCAAGCCTTGTGCCACCAGAGCATCGATCCGTTCCCGCAGCACGCCGTCGCGGTCGAGCGCCACCACCCCCGCCCGGAGGCCGAGCACGACGACGTAGAGAATGCAGAGGTAGTACAGGAACCAGAGATGCAGGAGCGGGAAACCCTGCGGCCCGGCGGTTGCCGCGTCCGCGCCGGCAGGCAGGCCCTGGGGGTAGGTGCGCGCCAGCCCCCAGCTGACGGCGGCAATCGTCAGCGGCGCCAGAATCACCCAACCCGCCACCAGCGGCACCAGGATGCGCTTCGCGCGGTCGGCCACGAAGCCGCGCCAGCCGCGACGGTGGAAGGCGCCGTGCGCGAGCAGGCCGGCGAGCAGGAAGAACAGGCTCATGCGGAAGGTGTGGATGACGTAGAAGGCGACGGCGAGCGTCGCGCTCGGTGAGCCGTCGCGCGCCGGCATGCCGAGGAAGAAGGACATCGTGGCGTGCAGCACGATGCCGAGCAGCAGCGCGAAGGCCCGGACTGCGTCGAGCGCGTGCAGGCGGTGGGGAGCGCTCATCGGGTGAGCGTCGGGTGGCTGGGATGGCATGGCTCGTAGCTCCTCGGGCCTTGTGACAGGGCCATGGAGGAACCGGTTGCGCCCGACGTCGAGACGTCGCAGACCCGGCCCCTGCGGCGGCGCGGCGGTCGCGACCACGCCGGGAGAGCGAGTAAGCTCGACGGCATCGCGCAGCGACCTGCCGCGAGTCCGGAGGTAGGAATGAAAGGCATCGGTCAGCCATGAAAGGTGTCTTCAGAGATGTTCTTGGCACCTTCGTCGAGCTCTCGCCGGAACCGGCGAAGGAGCCGGCGGGCCCGGCCCAGCAGCCGCGCGACAGCGAGCCGCCAGCGCCGACGCCGACGGCGGCTCCCCCCGCGGTTGCCAGTGAGCCCGACGACGCCTTGATCGATAGTCAGGTCGACGCGGCCCTCGGCAAGGTGGCGTCGCAGCAGCTCGTCGAGTTTCTGACGCTCTACGACAACATGGCGTTCATTCCGAGCGCCACGGATCGGGTGCGCGCCGTGCTGGTCGCCAAGAGCCTCTCGGTGCAAGCGATCCACGAGCTCTTCGGCCCTCAGCTCACGGCCATCGGCCGGATCCAGTCGTCGTTCGCGAGCACGCTGGGGACCAAGTTGGCGCAGGCGGACGCCCTGGCGCAGGCGCAGATCGGCGAGGCCGACGCCGCCATCGCCGCGGCGCGTGAGCAGATCGCGGCGCTCGAAGGGCAGATCAAGAGCTCGGAGGAGGAGAAGGCCCGCGCCACGGCGGCCCTCGAGGCCGCCAAGCTCGAGAACGCCACGCTGCAGCGCAGGCTCGAACGCGCCTGTGACAGCCGGCGCAGCAAGCTCGTCGGCGTCCAGAAGGTCCTCGCCGACTACGAGCGAGGGCCTGCGGGCTAAGGCGACACGCCGCTCCAGCTCGTCGCGTTGCCCGCCTCGAACCCACTGTTGAAGATCGTGTTCGGCGTACCGACGACGAAGTTGCCGTCGGCAGCGGGACCGTTGTTGTAGGCGCTGTCCACCGCCTCGAGCGTCCAGCTGTAGCTACCTTCGGGAAGCCCCGACAACGCCCACTCGCTGGCCGCGCTCAGGCCGCCGGGCTCGGGGGCTCGCCGCGGGATGGTGACCGGAACCCCACCGAGGTAGAGGCGGAGCTCGTACGTGAGCGCCTGGGACGGGGTGTGGTCGTCACTCGCCGGGCTCCAGTGCAGCAGGACGGAGCCGTTGCCAGGAACCTCGGCGCTCAGGGCCGACGGCGGCGACGGCGCCTGGTTTTCCGCAGTGGCGCGGTTCTGGTAGAGGTGCATCTGGGCCTCGACGAGGCCGTTGCCACCGGGCACGAAGTACTGGCCGGCGATGAAGTAGTCGAGATCGCCATCGCCGTCGACGTCGAGCCAGCTGAAGGAGCCACCGCGCGAGCCGCTGGCCCGGGGCGCCGGCAGTTGCGTGCCCGAGGCCACGAACCCGCCGTTCTGGTTGCTGTAGACCTGCGCTCGGCCATCGATCTGCGATCCCGAGTTGTAGGTGCCCGCGAGCAGGATGTCGATGTCGCCGTCGGAGTCGTAGTCGGCCCAGGTGGCGGCGCTCAAGTCGACCCAGCCGTCGCATGCCGGGCAGGCGAGCGCCTCGATGGGCACCCAGGTCTCGGCGTCGTTCCGGTAGAGACGGAGAACCGTGGCGTACGAGCCGTCGACCTCCTGGATGATGCCGGCGACGAGAACGTCGAGGTCGCCGTCGGCGTCGTAGTCGCCCCACTGCGCCTCCCCGCGCTCGACGGTGAGCGGGCCGAGGATGTCCTCGCCAACGAAGACGTCGTTCCCGTCGTTGCGATAGCGCCGGATGAATCCCTCGTCGGAGAGCGGCTCGATGTTGACGAGCAGCAGGTCGAGATCCTGGTCACCGTCGAAGTCGGCCCAGCTGCTTTGGGCGTGGGACGTCGCCGCGAAGCCTGCCGCCACCTCGGTGAAGGTCCACGGACCGCCGCCACCACCCGTGCTGCCATCGTTGCGCAGCAGGGCGGTGCGGTACGGGTCCCCAACGGCCCCTTCCCAAACCGACGGCAGCAGCAGATCGAGGTCGCCGTCGTTGTCATAGTCCGCCCAGCTGATCGAGCGCAGGTCGAAGTCCGCCTGATCGTTGTCCTCCCAGTAGCCGGGCAGGACCGTGCCGCTCGGGATGAGCGCGCCGCCGTCGTTCCGGTAGAGCACCGTCTGGCCGTCCGAGCCAACCGCCAGATCCTGGTCGCCGTCGCCGTCGACGTCGCCCCAGGCGAGGTCCGAGGCCCCCACGGACAGGCTGCCGAGCGGCACGTCGAGGTAGGAGAAGCCCCAACCCTGACCACCACCGGCTCCGTCGTTGCGCAACAGGACCAGCCGGTTCTCGACGCTGACGTTGTAGACGACGTAGAAGCCGAGGACCGCGATGTCGAGGTCGCCGTCGCCATCGTAGTCCGCCGGTGCGGCAGTGCTCACCCAAAAGTCCTCGTCCTGTGGCGTGATGAAGAGTGGATCGAGTGGCGTCACTTCGGTGAAATCGCCGAAGGTGCCGCCCGGGCCGGGCTGGACGGTGATCAGCCGCAGAGTGCCACCGCTAGCGCCGTCGTCATCGGTCACCGTCAGCGCGACATGGTAGGTGTCGGCCGACGCAAAGAGGTGCGTCGGGTGCTGCTCGGTCGCCGTCGCGCCGTCGCCGAAGGTCCACTGCCAGCTCGCGATCGTCCCGTCGTTGTCGGTGCTGGCGTCGGTCAGGGCCACCGAGAGTCCGGTGGTCGCGAAGGCAAAGGAGGCGATCGGCGCCTGGTTGACCGGCGGCGGCGGCGGCCCCGCGAAGTGTCGGATCGTGCCCTGAAAGCCGGCGACCCAGGCGTCACCCGCGGGCGAGGCGGCAACCGTCGAGTAGGAGCCGTAGCCGGCGGAGCCGGCATCCATCACCGACCAGCTCTGCCCACCGGTGGCCGAGTACATGACGACGCCGAAGAGGCTGCTCACCCACAGCTCGTTGGGCCCAATGAGCTCGATGTCGGTGAGCACGTCGGTCTGGTTGGGAGTTGGCAGCTGCTGCCAGGTGACGCCGCCGTCGGCGGTCCGCGCCGCGTAGCCGCCGCCCACCGCGTAGCCCACGCTCGAGCTCCAGAAGTCCATGTCGCCGAGCGAGCTGGCGAACCCTGGAAGGGTGCCCGCGGTCCACGTCGCGCCGTGGTCGACGGTGCGGTAGAAGCTGCCGTTGAAGGACGCCGCCCAGCCGCTCGCGCCGACGAAGTCGACGGCGACGTAGGTGCCCTGAAAGTCGGGAACCGGCGTCCAGTTGGCACCGCCATCCGTGGTGTGAAAGAGGGCCGCGCCGTTGAAGCCCTGGCCGATCACCCAGCCGGCGAGCGCAGTCTCGAAGTACAGCTCGGAGGCGGTAAGGGCCGGGGGCGCCGCAGACGCCGCGGCCCAGGTGGCGCCGGCATCGGCGCTGCGATAGACGACACCGTCGCTGCCCACCGCCACCACCGCCTGCGGGCCGACCACCTGCACGGCCACCAGATCTGCCGTGCCGAGCCGGGTGCGCATCCGCCAGGGGGCGGCGCCGGCGGCGCGGGTCAGCACCTGGCCGGCCTCGCCCACCGCGACGAGGTCACCGTTGGCGAAGCGGTCCATCGCCAGGAGGTTCGTGCCGGAGCCGCCGGAGATCTGGGTCCAGCTGACACCCCCGTCCGTCGTCTTGATGATGAAGCCAGCCCCAAAGCCGCAATAGCCCGTCAGGGCGTCGGCGAAGGCCGGCGCGCCGCTGCTCAGGAATCCGGGAGCGGGGCCGGGCGTCGAGAACGTCTGGGTCCAGGTGGCGCCGGCGTCGGCCGAGCGGTAGAGGTTGCCCGCGCCATCGTCGACCACGACGACGGACGCGGCAGGAACCACGAAGGCGAGGGGCGCGGCGTACTCGCCCTGGGCGATCACCTCGCCGAGGTTGGCCCAGGTCTGACCGCCGTCGGCGGAGCGGAGGATGCGGTCGTCGTAGTCGGGCGGCGCGCCGCTGCGCCCCCAGGCCAGGACGACGTCGGCGGAGACGGCCAGGAGGGCGCTGCGACCCAGGGCGCCGGTGACGCTCGTCCAGGTCAGGCCGCCGTCGCCCGAACGCACGATCGCGTCATCGACGACCCCGACGGCAACCGTCGGTGAAAGAAACGACACCGCACTGGCCACGCCCGCCGCGACCAGGTTGAAGGTGGCGCCACCATCCGTCGTCCGGTAGAGGCCGGTGTCGGCGACGCCGAGCCCCGTCAGCGCGTCGGCAAACGAGAAGGCGTGCATGCCGTCCGGCGATGGCGCCCAGGTCAGGCCGCCGTCGCCACTGAGGTAGGCGCCGAAGTTCCCGGTGGCGACCCCGAAGCTCGCCGAGTAGAACCGCATGAAGTACGCGGAACCCAGGAAGGGCATCTCCGACCAGGTCGCGCCGCCGTCCGTCGTGCGGTAGTTGGCATTGCCCCAGGCCCAACCATGCTGCTCGTCCAGGAAGAAGATCCCGTTCAGAGCTTCGCCGAGGCTGGCCGGCACGTCGCGCTGGGCCCAGGAGGCTCCGCCGTCGCTCGACTCGAAGAGGGCGCCGCTCGCATCGAAGGAGTCGTCCTCGGTGGCGAGAAACACCCGTCCGGCGGTCGGCGCCGCGACGCCGCGAATCGCGAGATGGGTCGGCAGCGGGCTCTCGGTGCTCCACTGCGCCAGCGCCGGAGCCGCCGACATCAGGCCGAGGATCGTCAGGACCTGCCACAAGCGAGCGACCGCACCAGGTCGCCCCCGACCCGGTCTGGGGGCGGCCACGACGGCGTTGGTTCGAGAATCGTGCATGGAGGGTGGCTCCTGGCTCATCCGACGTTCATTCCGGGTCTGCGCGTCATCGCTCGCGCGTCCGGTCGATGGGACGAGCAAGGCGGTCTCGAGCTCTGGCTGCTGAGTTGAGACAGGCGAGACCGTCGAAGGGAACAGGCGGGGCCGACTCCCTGCGTCGCCCGTCGCCGGAGGCTCCCCGGCCACAACCCTTGTACGCCCCTTGCGGCGGACGCGAGCCACCCCGGGGTGCCTGCGACCTACGCGCCGTCGGGCGGCGCCCTTCCAGGCGGTCGGGTCGACCCGATCCAGGCGTGAGCTTCTGGCGTAGTGACCAGGAGAGCCAGCCATCCGGCGGGCCAGAGGCCGCGTGGCGGCCGCAACCGAGGAGTCCCCCAGATGCTCGACAACACTGGCTTTCAGAATCGGCTCCGCGAGCTGTCGACGTCGTCGGACCTGACCTGGTTCGTGGCGATGAACGTCGGCCTCGGCTTCACCCTCGTCGCCGCCTACGTCGTCCCCTTCAGCCCCGAGGGCAACTTCTGGGCCTGGGCCGGCCTGCTGGTCCGCGCCAGCCTCTACCTGTGGTCGGGCGACGCGCTGCGCGGCCGGGGCGGCGAGACGCTCAGCCGCCTGTTCGCCATGGGCCTCGTCGCTGGCATGTTCGAGCTGCTGGTCGACTGGGGCCTCGTCCACTGGGTGCACAATGGGCGGCTGACTTACACCACCGGCAGCGACGTGGTGCTGCTCGCCTCGCCGATCTGGATGCCGCTCGCCTGGGCCTGCGTCATCGTCGAGCTCGGCTACCCGGCGATCCGGCTCTACGCGCTGCTGCGTCGACCGGCGTTGGCCACGCTGGTCACCGCGATCGGCGCCGGCGTCACGGTGGGCTTCTACGAGTACTTCGCCTACCGCGCCCAGTGGTGGCGGTACGAGCCGGCCAACGCGATGATCGGAGACCACTGTGCGCTCTTCATCCCGCTCGGCGAAGTACTGATGTTCCTGCCCATCCTGCCTATCGCCGCCGGCCTGCTCGGCGACGAGGAGCGACCGGTCGCACGGGCGGTCGTCGGCGGCGCCCGTTTCGCGGCCGCGATCGCCGTCGGCTACACGCTGGCCTATCTGCTGCTCGAAGCAGGGCGTTCGGCGTGACGGCCGCACCGGTGCTGGCGCCGCCCGACGGTGCGCTGTCAGACTCTTGGCTGTGCGCATCGACGAGCTCACCTCTCCTGCCGCCCTGATCGACCTCGACCGCCTCGAGCGCAACGCCACGCGAATGTCCGAGCGCATGCGACGGCTGGGCGTCCGCCTGCGCCCCCACGTCAAGACGCTCAAGAGCACCGAGGCGGCGCGCTACCAGGTGCGCGGCCACTTCGGCGGCATCACGGTGTCGACCCTCGCCGAGGCTCGCCATTTCGCCGCCGCCGGCTTCGGCGACATCACCCTTGCCATCCCCTTCGCTGCCGACCACCTGCCCGCCGCGATCGCCCTCGCCCGCGGCGGCGTCCGGCTGGCACTGCTGCTCGACCACGCGGCGACGCTCGACCTGCTCGCCGGCTGCGGCCATCGGTTTCCCGTCTTCCTCAAGGTCGACTGCGGCTACCACCGCGCCGGCGTCGACCCGGATGACCCCGACAGCTTCGCGCTTGCCCGGCGCCTGGCGGCCTCACCCGGCGTCGACTTCCGCGGCCTGCTGACCCACGCGGGGCATTCCTACGCCAGTCGGTCGGCCGACGAGAGCCTCGTCGTCGCCCGCGCCGAGCGCGACGCGGTGGTCCGCTTCGCCGATCGGCTACGGGAGTGCGGTGTGCCGGTCCACGAGGTGAGCGTCGGTTCGACGCCGACGATGAGTCGAGTCGACGACCTCACCGGCGTCACCGAGGCGCGGCCAGGGAACTACGTGGTGTTCGACGCGTTTCAGGCGGCGATTGGCTCGTGCGCGCCCGACGACGCCGCCTTCTCGGTGCTGGCGACCGTGATCGGGCACTACCCGGCGAGGAACCGCCTGCTGATCAACGCCGGGGCCCTGGCGTTGTCGAAAGACCCCGGCGCCCGTCACGTCGACCCCGACTGCGGTTTCGGCACGGTGTGCTCGGTCGACGGCAGGCCGCTGCCTGGCTGGCGCCTCGACTCGCTCTCCCAAGAGCACGGGCAGGTGACGTCGACCCGGCCGCTCGACTTCGACCGCCAGCCGATCGGCTCGCGCCTGCGCATCGTCGCCAACCACTCCTGCCTGGCCGCCGCCTGCTTCGCCAGCTACCACGTCGTCCGCGGGGACGAGGTGGTCGACGAGTGGCGCCCTTGCCGTGGGTGGTAAGCCGGACGGCGCCGGGCGCCGAAGTCGGTCACAGCGTGCCAGGCCCTCGGACGCCGGAGGGGGCGGCGGCGCCCGGTGGGACGCCAGCGACCGGAGGGCTCCCGCGGCGCGGAGACCGGACACCACGGGCCCGGCCCCGAACACAGTTGCGCTCCGGGCGAGCACCGCGGGAAGCCGGCGCGATAAGCGAGGGACCCGCCGGGCGCCGACGCCCCCGGGCCCGAGGCGGCCACCGAACCCGCTAAGGCAGGATGATCCGTGACGGGCTGCCGCCCAAGTCGAGCATCAGGCCGTTGATGCGCTTGACGAAGGCGGCCGGGTCCTCGAGCTGACCGCCCTCGGCGAGGAGCGCCTGGTCGAACAGCACCGCTGCCCAGTCGTCGAACCGCGCCTCCTCGTCGTTGATGCGACGGATGACCGGGTGGCTCGGATTGATCTCGAGAATCGGCTTGGCGCTCGGTACGCCCTGACCCGCGGCCTTGAGCAGGCGCGCGAGGTTGGCGGAGAGGTCGTGCTCGTCGGCGACCAGACAGGCGGGCGATTCGGTCAGACGATGGGTCAGCCTCACCTGCTTGACGCGCTCGCCGAGGCTCGTCTCCAGCCGACGCAGTAGACCGGCGAGATCGCCGGTTTCCGTTTCGATCGCCTTGCGCTCCGCCTCGTCCTCGAGACCGCCGAGGTCGAGGCCGCCCTTGGCCACCGACACCAACGCCTTGCCCTCGAATTCGGTGAGATGGCTGACCACCCACTCGTCGACGCGATCGGTGAGCAACAGCACCTCGATCCCCTTCTTGCGGAACACCTCGAGATGCGGACTGTTGCGCGCGGCGTTGAACGTCTCCGCGGTGACGAAGTAGATCTTGTCCTGGCCTTCCTTGGCGCGGCCGAGGTAGTCGGCGAAGGAGACCGTCTCGTCGGCGCTGTCGGTGTGGGTGGAGGCGAAGCGGAGGAGGCCGGCAATCTTGTCTTTGTTGGCGAAGTCCTCACCGATGCCCTCCTTGAGCACCCGCCCGAAGGCGCCCCAGAAGCTGGCGAACTTCGCCTTGTCGTCCTTGGCCAGGGTCTCGAGCAGGCCGAGCACCTTCTTGGTGCAGCCGGTGCGGATGGCCTCGATGTCCTTCGACTCCTGGAGGATCTCGCGCGAGACGTTGAGCGGCAGGTCGCTCGAGTCGACGACGCCGCGGACGAAGCGTAGATAGCTCGGCAGAAGCTGTTCGGCGTCGTCCATGATGAAGACACGACGCACGTAGAGCTTCACCCCGTGCCGGACGTTGCGATCCCAGAGGTCGAACGGCGCCCGCGACGGCACGTACAGCAGGAGGGTGTAGTCCTGCCGTCCCTCGACCCGGCTGTGGCTCCACGCCAGGGGATCCTGGAAGTCGTGGCCGACGTGCTTGTAGAACTCCCGGTACTGCTCGTCGGTGATGTCGTTCTTCGCGCGCGCCCAAAGCGCCGAGGCCTGGTTGACCGTTTCGGCGTCCGCGCCCTTCTCGTGCTTGCCGTCCTTCCACTCCTCCTTCGGCATCAGGATCGGCTGCACGATGTGGTCGGAATAGCGGCGGATGATCGTCCGCAGACGGCTGCCGTCGAGCAGGTCGTCCTGCCCCTCGCGGAGGTGGAGCGTGATCGTCGTCCCACGGGCCTCGAGCGGCGTCATCTCGACGACGAACTCACCGCCACCGTCGGACTCCCAGCGCACGCCCTGATCCGGCGTCGCGCCAGCGCGACGGGTGAGCACGGTCACCCGGTCGGCGACGATGAACGACGAGTAGAAGCCGACGCCGAACTGACCGATCAGGCTGGTGTCCTTCTGCTCGTCGCCCGACAGGCGAGAGAAGAACTCGCGGGTGCCCGACTTGGCGATCGTCCCGAGGTTGGTGATGACCTCCTCGCGGCTCATGCCGACGCCGTTGTCGGCGACGGTGAGGGTCCGCGCCGCGGTGTCGTAGTCGATGCGGATCGCCAGCTCGCTGTCGCTAGCCATCAGATTGGAATCGTGCAGCGCCTCGAAGCGCAGCTTGTCGCAGGCATCCGACGCATTCGAGATCAGCTCGCGCAGGAAGATCTCGCGATTCGAGTACAGGGAATGGACCATCAGGTGCAGCAGCTGCTTGACCTCGGCCTGAAAGCCCAGGGTCTCGCGCTCGGCGGTGGCGGTTGTGGTTGTGGTCTGGTCGGTCATGGTGGTCGTCCTTCCTCTTGCTCTCGTTGAAACCCTGATTCTGGCCCGACCGCGGCGGGACTCCAAGCTACGATGGCAGCGTCGCCACTTTGGGGGGTTCATGCGTGGACTGATTGTCGGAACAGTGAAGATCCTCCTCGGTTGGGTCTTGGTCGTCGCCGGGGTCATCGGCGGCCTCCACGTCGCAACCGGCAGGCCGCCGATCGCCGCGCTCGGCGCCGGGCTGCTCGCTGGCTCGCTGGCATGGGCGGCGGCCGCCTGCCTGTTGACGGCAGCGCGTGCCCANNTCGGCGGCGGCCGCCTGCCTGTTGACGGCAGCGCGTGCCCTGCGCGAGCGGGCGGCGATCGGGCGGGCCACCAGCGGAGCCCCGCCCCAGGATGGGGCGACGGTGCTCGTCGGGCACATCGACACCGCAGAGCCACTGGCGGCTCCGTTCGACGGCAGCGCCTGCGTCGCCTACACCTACGAGATCACGCGCGACATCAAGAGCGGCCGCACGATGAGCCGGGTCGTGCTCTACCGCGGGGTCGGGCTCGCCCCCTCCCAGATCACCACCGCCGCCGGCTGCTTTCGCCTCCTGGCCGTGCCGACGATCGAGGGCGCCGAGGTCTCGAGCAACCAGCCGGACGCGGATCCAAGTGGCGCGACTCTGCGCCGCATCGCGAGCTACGTCAGCGCGACCCCCTTTACGCCGCGTACCGCCGGGCACAAGGAGCTCGAGGCCCGCTGGAGCGACGCCGACGGCGTCTACCGCAGTGATGTCTCCGCGGTCACCGAGCCGACGGTGAGCCTCGAAGGGTGCCGATTCGACCAGCGGACGGTACCCCGCGGCGCCCAGGTGTGTGTCTTTGGACACTATTCCGAGAGCGCGCGAGCCATCGTCGCCCCGGCCAGCTGGGCGCGCCCAACGCGCCTTCTCCTCGGCGACCCAGCCGTGGCCAGCGCCTGGCTGGCGTCGCGGACGCGCATTCAGCTCGTCCTCGCCATCCTGCTCGCGCTGGCGGCGGCGGGAGTCGGCGTCGCGTTCACCTCGTACGCCAGGTCCGCCCCGGCGGACCCCTACGGGTCGTCCGTCACAATCAGACAATGACGATCGAACCCACCCGCGACGGCTACCGCATCGAGAGCCGGCTATGGCTGCCGCAACCCCTCGCGGAGGTCTGGCCGTTCTTCGCCGACCCCACCAACCTCGAGCACCTGACTCCCGGCTTTCTGCGCTTCGCGATCCTCACGCCGCAACCGATCGAGATGGGCGTCGGCACGCGCATCGACTATCGCCTGCGCCTCCACGGGCTGCCGGTGCGCTGGCAGACCGAGATCGTCGAGTGGGATCCGCCGCACGGCTTCGTCGACAGCCAGCGCCGTGGTCCCTACCAGCGCTGGCTCCACCGCCACCGCTTCGAGGCGAGAGACGGTGGCACCGAGTGCCTCGATCAGGTCGACTACCGGCTGCCCCTCGGCTGGGCCGGCCGCCTCGCCCACGCGCTGTGGGTCCGCCGTGATGTCGCGGCGATCTTCGCGTACCGGTCGGCGGCACTCGACCGGCTCTTCCCGTCAGGCGGAGGTCGACTGCCTGATGCGGCTCGGGCCCAGTAAGACTGGGCGCACGCAGCTCGACCAGCTCCTGCCGTCCGGCACGCCGTGAACCTCGGGACGGCCGACGGCCAGTGCGCGAGCGCACGATCGGATGAGACCCAGATCCGAGGCCCTTGAATGTCAAGCAACATGGACGCAATGTCAATGTTGCTTGACACGCCGCCACACCGATTCTGGAACGCCGAGCCCCGCTCCAGAGCCTTCCGAGCAGGCGCCTTCGGCGAAGGCGCCGCGAGCTACTTCTTCTTGTCCTTGAGGATGAAGGTGACGTTCATGGTGACGCGGTACTCGACCACCTTCCCCTTCTGAACACGCACCTTCTGTTCCTTGACCCACGCTCCCCGGACCTCGTCGAGCGAGTCGTCGGCGCGGGAGATTCCGATGGCGATGGCGTCCTCGAAGCTCTTCTCGGACGAGGCGGTGAGCTCGATGACTTTGGCTACGGACATGTCGAACCTCTTTCAAGTGCTGACCTGCTGGCGTCGCAGGTCAGGGTGGCTCTGGCCGATGGGGCGAGCCTAGGCCCACTCGAACGCAAGAACCGAGCCGACGCCGTCGCCTGCACCCGTACGCCTGCGGCGCGACTCAGCCCAGCGGCTTTGCAGGATCTACCACCGCTCGCATGGCAAGCCTTGCCGGGAACCGGAGCGCGGGCCGCCGACTGGTCGGTTGGCGCCGACGCTGCTCTCCCCGACGTGCCGGCGACCGAAACCGCACGTTCAGCTACTGAGAGCATCGCGGACGCGGAGTGGCCCCGTCCGCTGGCGCCCCGCCGACGAGGAGCACAGGCTCGGGCGGTCAACCCGTGGAGGAAGGCAGGCCATGCGAGGAAAGATCGCGATCCTGGTCGTTCTGTTGGCGATCGCGGCACGTGCCCAGACGCCAACGCCGGTCGACGCCAACGACGTGGTCGTCGACGCCACCGGCTCGGGGCACCCAGCGGTGGCGAGCAACGCCAACGGCCAGTTCGTGGTGGTCTGGACCGAGAGCGGCATCCACGCCCAGCGCTTCAACGCCAACGGAACGCCGGTCAGCGGCGTGCTCGACGTGAGCTCGCCTGGCTCGTACCCCAGCGTGGCGGTCGCCGACAGCGGCACCTTCCTGGTCGTCTGGCGGTCGAACGAGTCCGGGATGTGGCGCGTCAAGAAGCGCTTCTACGCCGCCAACGACGTGCCGACCGCCGCCGCCGACGTCGACGCCAATGCCAACGTCCTGCTCTGGGGGGACGTCGCGGCCGACGCCAGCGGCAACTTCGTCGTCGCCTGGGCGGAGGACGTCACCGGCTCCTACGACTTCGACCTGCGGACCCGGCGCTTCGACAACACCGGCAGCCCCCTCGCGGCCGAACAGGCCATGAGCTCCGGAACCGCCGCCGATCGCAACCCGCGGATCGCCTATTCCGCGGGTGAGCAGGGCTACATCGTCGTCTGGGACCGCGAGACGGCCAGCGGCTACGACATCCGCGGCCGGCTCCTCGACGCGAGCGCCATCCCGACCAGCGCCGACTTCGCGGTCAACACCTACACCACCCTCGGACAGCTCAACCCCGACGTCGCGCGCAGCCGTGAAGGTTCGTTCACCGTCGTGTGGGAGGGCGCCGGCAGCGGCGACAGCAGCGGCGTGTTCGGCCGCCGGTTCGACGCCGCGGGGACGCCGCTCGGGTCGGACTTCCTGGTCAACGCCTACACCACCAGCGCCCAGCAACGGCCGCGGATCGCCACCGACGCGTCGGCGAACTTCCTGGTCACCTGGTCGAGCGCCGGCTCGCCCGGCAGCGACTCGAGCGGCACCAGCGCCCAAGGGCAGACCTTCCGCGCCGACGGCAGCGCCCTGGGGGCGCAGTTTCAGGTCAACAGCTACACCACGCAGACGCAGTCCGAGCCGGAGGTCGCGATGCTCGGGGGCGGCCGCTTCGTCGTCGCCTGGCAGAAGAACGTCTTCCTGGATCCGGACACCTTCCTCGACACCCGGATGCGGCGTTTCGACTCGGTGCTGCCGCTGTTTGCCGACGGCTTCGAGAGCGGCAAGCGCAACGCCTGGCCCGCCTCGAGCCCCTGAGGCGAGCGGGCGGCAGTCGCGGTCAGCCGCCCACCGCCGGGCGCAGTCGCACCCGAGTCCGCCAGGGGTCGATCACCGATACCTCCCCGTCGGCGCCGCGCACCACCGCGTGGCCGCCGCGTTCCAGGCTCTCGGTGGCCGCGACGACGCTCGCTGCATCGGGCAGCTCGAGGGTCCACGCCAGGAGCTGCGCCTCGTCGGCCGCGGGCGGCTGGGCATGCGCGCCCGCCCAGAGGTTGGTGCCCAGGTGATGGTGGTACCCGGCGGCGGCCAGGAACAACGCGCCTGGGTAGCCCCAGACCGTGCGGTCGAAGCCGAGGCCCTCGCCGTAGAACGCCGCCGCGACGTCGAGATCATTGACGTGCAGGTGGACGTGTCCCATCACCGTCCCAGCCGGCGCGCCCGCCCAGGGCTCGCCGCCCGCCGCCGTCAGAAGACCGTCGGCATCGAGCGGGTCGGTGGCCATCATCAACTCACGGCCGATGCGTCGCCAATTGGCTCGCGGCCGGTCGACGTAGACCTCGATGCCGAGGTTGTCGGGGTCGTGCAGGTACAGCGCCTCGCTCACCAGGTGATCGGCCGCCCCCGCCGGGGCGCCGAGGTCGCCGAGGCGCCGCAGGAACCGTCCGAGAGCCGGCCGGTCGGGCAGCAGGATCGCGAAGTGAAAGAGCCCGGTGCGCCCCCGGCGTGGCACCGGCCGCGCGCCGCGCCGCTCGACCAGCTCGACGAGCGGCGTTCCCGATGCGCTGCCGAGGACGGCGTCGCCGGCCTCGCTCGCGAGCCGGTGCAAGCCCAGCACGCCTTCGTACCAGGCGAGCGAGCGGTCGAGGTCGGCGACCTGGAGTGACACCGGGCCGAGCTGGGTGGCGTCCGGCAGGCGGAAGCCCGACGGCGCCAGGCCGTAGCTGCCTGGCACCGCGGGCTCCGCGCGCCCTGAGCCGAAGATGCCCTCCGTGGAGACTCCCATTGCGGTGCGTCCTTTCTGGGGGATGCGGATCCGGGGGATGCGGAAGGCGGGACTGATTGCCCCGGCAGCCGGCCGAGCAGGCTCAGGCAGCAGCCACCGCCACCTGCTTGACGGCCTCGATCTCGAGCTCGATCTCGACCTTGTCGCCGACCGCCACACCGCCGGCCTCGAGCAGCTGATTCCAGGTCAGGCCGAAGTCCTTGCGCTCGATCGACGTCTTGGCGCTGAAACCGGCGCGGAGGTTACCCCAGGGGTCCTTGGCCTGGCCGGTGCTCTCGACGTCGAGGAGGATGTCGCGGGTGACGCCGTGCATCGTCAGGCTACCCACCAGACGCTGGCGGTCGCCGCCTTGGGACTCGAGGCGCAGGCCGCGGAAGGTGATCTCGGGGTAGGTGGCGACGTCGAAGAAGTCGGCGGAGCGCAGGTGGGCGTCACGGTCGGCGACACCGGTCTCGATCGACGAGGCGTCGATCGTCACCAGGGCGGTGGCGCGGCTGAAGTCGCCCTCCGGCACCGTCAGCGCACCGGTCCAGCGGCTGAACTGCCCGCGCACCTTGGCGATCACCAGGTGGCGCACCGCGAAGTGAATGCCCGAGTGGGCGCTGTCGATCTGCCAGGTTTCGGTGGTCATGGTCGTTCTCCTCGGAGCTCGCCCGTCATTGGGCTCGGCGAGGTCAACTGCACGGACCATGCCATTGCTTGATTGGTCAAGTAATCGGCGTCGGCGCGCCGCGACGTCGATTTGCGACTATCATTTTGATTCTTCACGGATCATTTCGAGAGGATGCCGCCCATGCGCGCCGCCGACCTGGACCTCCGCGAGCTGCTGACCTTCGAGCCCAAGGGCGGCGTCCTGCGTTTCGCCGGCGAGCGCGCCCTGCTCCTCGACGCCGTCGCCCTCGGCCTACTGCGTCGTGAGCTGATCGAAACCCTCGGCGTCGCCGGTGCGCGCGGCGTCCTGACGCGCTTCGGCTACGTCCACGGCTGGCGCACCGCCGAGACGCTGCGCACCGCCCTGCCTTGGGACAGCGAGGACGAGTGGCGGGCGGCCGGTGGACGCCTGCACACCCTGCAAGGCCTGGTGGTGGTCGAGGCCCCCTCCCGCGACGCGCTCACCGTGCCAGCCCCGTTCGCGGAGTCGATCTGGCACGAATCCTACGAGGCCGAGCAGCATCTCCTCCACCTCGGCCGCGCCGACGAAGCCGTCTGCTGGTCGCTCACCGGCTTCGCCAGCGGCTATCTGTCGCACGCTCACGGCCGCGAGATCCTCTGTCTCGAGTCGCGCTGCCGGGGCAAGGGCGACGCCGTCTGCCACCTGGTCGCCCGCACCCGCGAGCAGTGGGGTGAGGAGGCTGCCGCCGAGCTCGCCTTCTACCATCGGGCCTGCCTCGACGCCGCCCTCGACACCGTCACCGGCAAGCTCAAGGACGTCGAGAGCCGCCTGCGGGCGCGCCGCCGGACGCTCGAGGCCTCGGTGAAGACGGCCCTCGACCCGTCGGGCATGATCGTCCAGAGCGCCGCCATGGAGCGCGTGCTCGACCTCGCGCGGCGCGTCGCGCAGGTCGACTCGACGGTGCTCCTCACCGGCGAGAGCGGCGTCGGCAAGGAGCGCGTCGCCCGCTTCATCCACGGCGAGTCGGCGCGCACCGGCGGCCCGTTCGTCGCCATCAACTGCGGCGCCGTGCCCGAGGGCCTCCTCGAGTCGGAGCTCTTCGGCCACGCCAAGGGCTCCTTCACCGGCGCGACCCAGGACCGCCCCGGCCTGTTCGAGGCCGCCAACGGCGGCACCCTCCTCCTCGACGAGATCGGCGAGGTGCCGCCCGCCATGCAGGTCAAGCTGCTGCGCACCCTCCAGGAACGCGAGGTGCGTCGCGTCGGCGAGAACAAGAGCCGGCCGGTCAACGTCCGGGTCCTGGCCGCCACCAACCGCGACCTCCTCGCCGAGGTCCACGCCGCCCGCTTCCGCCAGGACCTCTACTACCGGCTGCGCGTCGTCGAGATCCGCGTGCCCCCACTGCGCGAACGCCGCGACGACGTGCTGCCCCTCGCCCGCACCTTCCTCGCCGACGCCGCGGCGCGCACCGGCCGCAAGGTCACGAGCTTCAGCCCGGCGGCCGCCCAGCAGCTGGTGCGCCACGCCTGGCCCGGCAACGTCCGCGAGCTCGAAAACGCCATCGAGCGCGCCGTCGTCTTCGCCCGCACCAACCAGGTCGACGTCGACGACCTGCCCGAGGAGCTCGCCCCGGGTGCGCCCGCGCAGCCCCATCCCGGCGCCGTCCGCCGCCTCGACGAGGTCGAGCGCGAGCACATCGAAGCCGCCCTCCGAGTCGCCGGCGGCAATCGGGCGCAGGCGGCGGCACAGCTCGGGATCGGTGTTGCCACGCTGTATCGGAAGCTCAAGCGGTACGAGTCGGGGTGAAGCGCTGACGCCGGCCTCGACGCGAATGGGAGCCGGACGGCGTTACCGGAAGTGGTGCGAAAACCCGTGCAACCGCCCGGTGAAATGACCCACGGGGCGCTCGGTCCCGGGCCCGAGGAGGCAGCCGCTCCGCCGCCGGAGGCCGCCGAGACGCTTTCAGCGAGCCGGGACCCACGGACTCGATCGACGAGGAGGCGGGCACCCTCAACCCTGCACGCTACGAGGAATGTCACGTCCGACGAGTGACGGCTCGTGCTCCACGCCGCCCTCACCGACCCGCGGTTCAAGGGCGACTTCGTGATCGTCGCCGACAATCTCGCCGGGGCGCCAGCGGCAGACAACGGAGCTCATGGTGCAGGCGGTCAGCTACCTCGTGACCCGGTGAGACCCTGGCGTCCGAGCGCAGGAAACCGCCGCTAGCTCGGCCGAGAAGTACGGGATGGCCTCGATCGACTCGGGCATCGCAGCCACGCGGGCCACGCCTCGCTGTCTCACCGGCCTTGATGAGGCGCCGACCTGGGTGACCCCGCAAGCACCTCTGTTCGGCGGCAAGGCGCGCACTCACTTCTCCCTGGCGATGCTCAACTAATTTCCCTAGGGCGTTGGCTTTCGAGCCAAGATCTCACGTCCGCCTCCTCGGGCCATCCGGTGGCGGCGGCGCACAGTTCCCTGATCAGGAGGCCAGTCGCCTCTTCATCGAAACTGCGGCTCGCGAGCCAGTCGAGTGCATCGCGAAGCACGAAGGACCGATCCTCATCGCCCACGAGACCCAGGTTTGGAAGCAGCGCACACAGGGCGAAGTGGCGGTCGCTCCCGCGAAACTCCCGGCGCAACCAAGCGATCCCTCGGAGGGATGCCAAGGCCCTGAGTTTTCCCTCGATGGCTCGCCTCTGTAGTAGTCGAATGAAGACCCCGTCGGCACGTGGACTATCCTCGTTGACGCTCAACCACATGATCCCGGTGACCACCGCATCACGCTCCACCTCCGGGGAGAGATCTCGCTTCGACAGCAACGATTTCAACACGTGAACGGAGCCTGGGCTACGCGGGTGCGAGCGTATCCACCGGGCGGCCAGAGTCTGCGTTTCATCGCGGGTGGGCGGCGAGAGGTCGTGCAGATCAAGCAGCCTCCCCAGGACATAGCTATCACTACTTGATGCCGCTCCCGCTCCCCTCTCCAAGAGGGCGCGAGCCGAGGTCACCGCCGCTTCGGTATGAGCCCCGAGATCCGTTCGCGCCAGTAAGGAACTCAGCACAAATCCCGCGGACTCCTCGCTCTGATGGGCTGTCAGCCACGTCATCGCCGAGGCCACGGCCGCCTCGGCATGAGTCCCGAGATCTACTCGCGCCAGCAAAGGAGGCAGCACAAATCCTGCCGACTCCTCGCTCTGATGGGCTCTCAGCCACGACATCGCCGAGGCCACGGCTGCCTCAGAGTGGGCTCCAAGATCCGTTCGCCGCAGTAGCCTCTTCAAGACATAGTCGTCACCCTCCCGTGCCGTACCGGCTCCAGTCTTGAGGAACGCCAGGGTAAATGCGACCACTGCCTCAGAATGGCCTCCATGATCTGTTCGCGCCAGCAGAGCCTTCAGCATGAATTGTGCTGACTCCTCGCTCTGGTGGGCTTTCAGCCACTCCAGTGCCGATGCCGTCGCCGGGTCGGTATGAGTCCCGAGATCTGTTCGCGCCAGCAACGGAGGCAGCACGAATCCTGCTGACTCCTCGCTCTGATGGGCTCCCAACCACGCCATCGCCGATTCCACCGCGGCTCCGGAATGAGTCCCAAGATCCGTCCGCGCCAGCAACGGAGGCAGCACGAATCCTGCTGACTCCTCGCTCTGATGGGCTCTCAACCACGTCAGCGCCGAGGTTGCAGCCGCTTCGGCATGAGCCCCGAGATCGGTCCGCGCCAGTAAGGGACGAAGCACGAATCCTGCTGACTCCTCGCTCTGATGGACTCCCAACCACGCCAGCGCTGACTGCCACCGCGGCTTCGGAATGAGTCCCAAGATCTGTTCGCGCCAGCAACGGAGTGAAGCACGAATTGTGCTGACTCCTCCCTCTGATGGGCTCTCAACCACGCCATCGCCGACTCCACCGCGGCTTCGGCATGAGCCCCAAGATCGGTCCGCGCCAGCAACGGATGAAGCACGAATTGTGCTGACTCCTCGACCGAGTGGACGCTGAGCCACTCCAGCGCTTGGACACAAGAAGCCAATTGCGACTCTTGGCCTAGATCGGCCCTGCGCAGCAAACCCGCAACCACGAAGCTCGCGTCAAGGCGGAAGCGGTGCTGGTCACCCCACGCTAGGGCCGCGCGAATGAGGTCCTCGGATTGGCCTCCGGCTGCAACCACCCCCAATCCCCGATACAGCAGGTGACGCGAACCACCTAGCTTGCCGTACCTGTTTAGCCAGGGACTGACGATCTCACTCCACTTCTCCACAAGGACCTGGTCCCAGGGTGGTCCCTGCAGAGCGCCCGCCAACGCATATGAGCCTTCATCCGCTTCGGCAGCAAGCAAAGCCTCCGCGATCGCTCCCCCATGCTCGACCAGCCACTCGGCAGCGGCGGCTCGCAGATCGGCGGAGAAAGCGACACTGAGGCCCTCGATAGCCAGGAGCCTCCGCAAGGAGTGGGCGAGCCTGCCGAGCGTCCGCGGGCGTTGCACAGCGGGGGCAGCGAGGCGGGCGAAGCTTGCGCGGCGAAGTGCCAGAGGAGTGCCGCCTCCGAGAACCTGCAGGAGTACCTCGTCCGCGACTACGTCGTGAGCCGCCGTCAGCTCGCCACCCCGGAACTCGATCCAACCTAGTTGCAGGAGGGCGCCGATGAGGTAGCGCGCCCCCTCTTGGACCTCCGCCGCTCCACGCAGCGGCTTCAGCACGTCCTCGGCGACCACTTGTAGGTTCTCTCGGCTCTGGGGCGCGGCCGCCAGCACCGCGGCCGCGGCTTCCAGCTCGGGTTCTGGAACAGCCGGTCGCAGCAGGGTCGTTGGCGGCGGCATCGTCAGCCGGTCCTCCTCTAGTCGCCGCCGCAGCCAGTCCACCAAGTGCCCGGGCCGCGCTCCGCTCACCGCTTCCGCGCTCAACGACCCTTTTTCCGCCCGCCGCTCGAGCTCGCGAGCGAGGAAGAGCGCGATGATCGGCCTGAAGCCGCAAACCTGCCGGAAGAGCTCCGCGCCTAGTATCGATGACGCACGCGGCGCCACCCGCTCTCGCAGGCTGGCGAGGATCCCCTCCGCCTGCTCCGGCAACGGGCGAAGTTCGATGACGTCGAAGACTTCCTCCAGGAGGCGCTGTCGCTCGGCGTACACGCCCGGACGTGCGTTGCCGGCCAAGAACAGCCTGTGTCCTTTCGCCGCGACCTCCGGCAGCAGCCGGCGCCTGAGGCGCGGGAAGTCCAGGCGAAGTTCCTCAACGTAATCGAAGACGACCATGGTATCGCGCGCACCCGCCAGGACGACTTCCTCGAGCTCGTCATCCCCCAGCGCCGGTTCCCCCGGCTGGGTGTAGAGCACCCGCCAGCCGCGCTCGTGCGCCCGCTGTCCAACCTCGACCAGGGTACGGCTCTTGCCAACTCCTCCGGGACCGACCAAGAGCAGGCCGCGCTCGTCGCTTTGGCTTAGCCGTTCGAGGAGGCAATCGGGGTGGGCCGGCTCGTCTGCCGGCGGTGGCACGAAAGGAAAAGTGGCGGCGAGCAAGTACTCGCGAAACCCGCGGAAGCTCGCGGTCTGCTCCTCCTGTCCGCGTAAGGTCGGGAGGCCAACGCCGAGCCAGCGGTCGCGCAGCCTGGCCTCGCCATCACAGAGGGAGCGCAGGATCGACCAGTCGAGCACTTCGACCGCTTCGATAGGCACCCTGGACGCGACCGGCAGACCCCTGAAGAAGGCCTCAATGCGCTGGCAAAGCTCCAACTGGACGGCGCTGGGCAGCCGTGCGCTCACGCAGTAAAGGTACGAGCGCGCTTTACGCCAAGGTGAGTACAGGTCCACCCACCCTGCCACTGCGTGCTCCTGCAGGCGCACGCTGAGCCTCCGCCACTGCTCGATGACGTTCTTGTGCAGGTCCCGGCCATTCTCGTCGTGATCCTTGCACTCGACGATCAGCGGTTTCGGGAGCGCAGCGAAGCAACGGTCGGGATCCGGTACCGGCTCTACTAGAGCGTCGATTGCCCCGTCCTCGCCTCGCGTCTTGGCGACGCGGACGGCAAGACCGGCACGCCTTTCCACAAGTAGGTCTCCGACGAGCTGCTGAAAGGCATCGGAACTCGACGCAAATTGCTCGCCGCGCGGGCCGCTCAGCCCCGCGAGCTCGAAGCGCTCGGGAAATAGCCGCATTGTCTGCGTCGATACTATCCGCTGCATATACGTTGTCGAGACCGCCGAGTGCGCAGCGTCTCGCATCGACGACCTCCTCCGCGCGCAACTGTAGGGTCAGCGGGAGGATGACCTCTACGAGCTGCTGGCCCCGATTGTTCGCGACGATCGTGTAGTTCAAGCGTCCCGCCCGGTGCCACCGCCGTCACGCCGTCCGTCTTCGTGGGCCCAGGTCCGCCTTTGGCGTCAAGGCATCCACGCCCGTCGCCGAGTTGTTTCCCCGTCATCGTTTCGAGCGCGAGCTCCGACGCGGTGGTCGACAAGGTCCCTCCGCCGCCGAAGCGACCGCCCAGCTCGCCGCATCGTGACGGAGCCACCTCTAGAAGCACAGCAAGGCCACTGTCGCCCCGGCCTGCCGGCCCCCGCCTCGTTCCCCGGCGCACCACTCGCGGGGACGCTCGACCAGCTGCAGCCAGTGAGCGCGCAGGGCCATTGGGCTATGCGGCTCGTCGAATCGATCGACGTCCTCGATCGGGAGGCGCCACTCAAACGGTAGTCTTGCCGCCATGGTCGACCGCCACCCGACGCCGCCCGCCGCCGACGACTGGACCCCCGTCAGCACCGGCGGCCTCTGCGGGGTCCTCGCCGCGATCGCCGTGTTGCTGCTCTTCGCCGCCAGCGAGGGTGGCTGGGTGCCGCTGCTCGACGGTGCGAACCTGATGATCCACGAGGCGGGGCACCCGTTGTTCGGGCTCATCCTCGGCGAGGACGCGATGGTGTACGGCGGCACGGTGTTTCAGCTGCTGTTCCCGGTGGCCTTCGCGGTCCACTTCTGGCGCCAGCGGCACAGCGCGTCGTTCGCGTTGATGGTGGTGTGGGTCTGCGACAACCTGTTCAACATCGCGCGCTACCTGGCGGATGCGCGGGCGCAGGAGCTGCCGCTGCTCGGGGGCGAGCACGACTGGACGGAGATCCTCGGCCGTTGGGGGCTGCTCCACGCCGACCACGCGATCGCCAACGGGATTCGGCTCGTGGCCGTCGCCGGCCTGGTCGCGATCAGCCTGTGGCTCTGGCAGCGCCGACGCGTCGCGTCATGAGGCGCGCTGCCGCGCTGCTCGTCGGTCTGCTGGCGGGGCGCCTGGTCGGTGCCCAGACGACCGCGTCCCCCGCGCCCCAGGCGACAACGCCGCATCCGTTGGCAGCGCTGGTGACCGAGCTGCTGGTCGCCGACCTCGACCGGCGCGAGGTGGCCTATCGCGAGGCGGCCAAGCTGGGCCCGGCGCAGCTCGCGATCGTCGTCCGACGCCTCGACCACACCCTGACCGAGGACGAGTCGCGCCTGCCAACGGGCGCCCTCGCCGACTACGCGGCGCTGGCGCTGGCCAAGATCGGCGACGCCGGGGTGCCGGCGCTGGTCGCCGCGCTTCGTCACCAGCGAGCCGGGGTGCGTGGTGCCGCGGCGGGGCAGGTCGGCATGGCCGGCCCGCGCGCCGTCGAGGCGGTGCCGGGCCTCACCGGCCTGATCGAGGACGACACCTTCGTGGTGCGCATCCGCGCCGCGCAGAGCCTGCGCATGCTGGGCCCGGCCGCCGCGCCGGCCGTGCCGGCCCTGGTCGCCCACGTCGCCGCCCGCCCGGCCGAACGCGACTTCATCGACGCCCTGCGGGCCATCGGGCCGGCGGCGGCGCCCGCCGTCCCGGTCCTGATCGCGCTGCTCGCCGACGGCGGCTCGGGCGACGGCAGCCACGCCGACACCTACTCCCGGTGCGCCGCCGTCGAGGCGCTGGGGGCCATCGGTGAGGCCGCTGCGCCGACCGTGCCGCTCCTCCTCGACACGCCTCCCGCCACGCTCTGCTACGAGGACCCGGTGAGCCGCGCGTTGGCGGCGATTGGCGCGCCGGCGCTGCCGGCCCTGGCGACGGCCCTCGGCAGTGACGACGCGGACCGTCGGCACCTCGCCGCAACCGCCCTCGCGAGCCTCGCCACCCGGCAACTGGCGGCGGTGCCGCTCCTGCGCCAGGCTCTGAGCGACCCGGCAGGCGCGGTGAGGGCGGCCGCTGTCGGCGGTCTCGGCACGATTCCCGGCCTGACGGACGCCGACCTCGCGTCGATCATCGCCGCCCTCGACGATCCCGAGATGGAGGTGCGTGCCGCCGCCACCGGCGCGCTGCGTCAGCTCGATCGGGCCGCTGGCGGCCGGCCGGCGGCGCGCGAGGCGGTCGCTGCCTACGAGGCGAGGCGTCTCGAGGAAGCGGCGCGGGAGCGGGCGGCCGGGGTGCTCAGTCGACCGGCGCGGGCGATCCTCGATCTGATTGCGGGCGAGCTGGTGCCCTGCGACAACCCCGAGGAGGTCGCGGCGGTCGTTTTCGGGGGGCTGTCGACCGATCCTGACGAGCCGCTGCCTCGCGTCGGCGTCGGCACCGGCGATCTCGGTGACGGCACCCGCGCCTACATCTTCGAGCCGCCGGGCGGCTCGGGATCGTGGGCCTATCGCCCCAACTACCACTTCGTCGCCGAGGATCGCCGGCTGCGCCTGATCTTCGACGGCGACGGAGTGTCGACGGGCTACCTCACCGACTCGCCGAAGCTCAACGGCCGCTACCAGCTGGTCCAGGGCTGGCGCGCCGACGGCCTTGGCGGCGACGACGATCCCGACATCGAGCTCGCGTCGGGCAGCAAGGTCTGGTTCTGGCACGACGGCGCGCTGGTCGAGGCCTACACCGAGATCACCGTCGACGTGGCGAAGGACCCCGCCAAGCTCGGCGTCACGCGGCGTTGGGCGCCGGGGGCCGAGGCGCTCTACGTCGCCGCGCGGCGCACTTGGAGCCACCGCGTCGGTGCCTACGACACGCTGTCGCAGATCTGCCAGCAGTTCGCGACCGACTGCGCCGCCGTAATCCGCCAGAACCACTTGCGTGACCCCGATCACCTCGAGGTCGGGCGCGTGCTGCGCTATGACAGCGGCGCGACTCCCTAGCGGCGTTCCGCTTGCCCGAACGCTCGAACACAGCTCCCCGTCGTGAAGCGGCAAGGGCGCGATTCATGCCAGCCCAGGGCAACGCCCTGGGTGACCAGGACGCACCCACCTGAGCCCTGAAAGGGCGATCCAGGCCGAGGAGCTATCGGCGACGGGGTTGAGTCGCCCCTTCAGGGCTCATTGGAGGCGGTTCCGGTGTACCCAGGGCGATGCCCTGGGCTGTCATGGGTCGCCCCTTCGGGGCTCGCCGAGGTCGACTGGAACCGGAGGTCACGCCCCGGGTCCTGGCGGACTGCCCGTGCTGACGCTCCCAGTTCGGTAGCGGTGGGCCCCGAGTCGCCAGATCCCCTCTGTCCCCCGTCGCCGTAGGAGTGGAACCCTAGCCGAACACCGCCACCGCCTGCCGGCTCAGCGCGGCCAGACGGCCCTCGGGCGACCACAGGCGCGCGGAGCTGTGCGCGTAGCCGTCGGCCGCCGCCTCGAGCTCGGCGCGGTAGAGCCACCAGCCGGCGGGGTCGATGACGGGCTCGATCGGTAGCAGCTCGAGCGACCAGGTGATGGTCGCCGCCGGCGCGGGAGCGGTCAGTCGTGAGATCGCCGGCGACGGCCAGGCGTCGACCAGGGCGACGACGTGCTCTTCGCCGAGCGCCGCGGGCTCGGCGTGGAAGCGGCACCAGCCGCCGATCTCCCGCACGTCGGCCCCGGAGTAGGGCCGGGCGCCGAGGGCGAAGCGGTAGTCGAAGTGACGGGTGAACTCG
>CXWL01000276.1_pt1 | contig 56431 bp, 47 predicted proteins | sample 590931 | NCBI WGS metagenome assembly CXWL01 (sample SAMEA3498368, study PRJEB10139) | groundwater metagenome | biome: water well; material: biofilm material | place: Germany | collected 2015-04-27 | reverse complement strand
TGCGACGATGACGGCGAAGACGGCGGGCGCGATCAGCTTCCGAGCGATCGCGCCAAACGTCTCGCCGCGCCAGGTCAGGTAGGGCACCAGCGAGAGCAGGAAGGCCATGACCAGGGCGAGCGGCATGTTCACCCGGTTGTAGAACGATGGGCCGACCTGGCCCGGGTTGGGCAGGAAGCGGGTGAGCAAGGGGGCCGACGTGCCGATGGTGATCGCCGTGGCGGAGACCAGGATGGTGATCGTCGCCAACACCATGAAGCTGCCACGCGAGAAGAAGGGGTCGGCGTTCGGGGCGGTCGGCACGTCCTTCAGGCGCATGATGAGGAGGATCGCCGGGCCCAGGATGAAGACCGCCATCAGCGTGATCAGCCAGCCCGAGATGCCCAGGTCGACGAAGCTGTGGACGGAGAAGTCGGCGAGGACGCCGGAGCGCGTGAGGAAGGTCCCGTAGAGCACCGAGACGTAGACCAGGCAGGCGAGGATCAGGTTGGCACGGCGGTAGCGGCCACGCGTACGTTCGAGATGCAGGCCATGGATCAGCACGGTGCCGAAGAGCCAGGGGATGAACGACGCGTTCTCGACCGGATCCCAGCCCCAGTAACCGCCCCAGCCCAGGGTCTTGTAGGCCCAGTAGCCGCCGAGGAGGATCGCCGTGCCGAGCACCAGGAAGCCGGCCAGCGCCCACGGGAAGGCGCGCGCCGCCCAACTGCTGAAGTCCTTCTTGAGCAACGCCGCGATGGCGAAGGCGAAGGGGGTCGCGGTCAACGCATAGCCGATGAACATGATCGGCGGATGGATGACCATCCAGTAGTCCTGGAGCAGTGGGTTGAGCCCGGCACCGTCGAGCGGCGTCTCGGTGAGCATCACGAACGGGCTCTCGCGCACCAGGATGAACAGCAGCCCGAGTTGGGTGAGGAGGTAGACCGACATCACCTGAGCTTCGGTCTTCGCCCCGGCGGTGCGGAAGAGGGGAATGCCGAGCAGCGAGCCCCACAGCAGCCAGATCAGGAAGCTGCCCTTCTGTCCGGCCCAGAACGCCGCGAACTGGAAGTTGGTGGGGAGGTCGTTGCCGGAGTACTGCTCCACGTACTCGATCCGGTAGTCCCGACGGAGCAGGGCGACCGCCAGCACGAACGAGGCGAGGACGATCGCCACCGCGAAGAAGGTGTAGGCCCGGCGGGCGAAGACCCGCGTCGCCTCGAGCTCGGGGCCCGCTCCGTTGGCGCTTTGGGCGCGCCACAGCTCGCTGTAGCCCCAGAGCGAGACCAGGGAGAAGAAGAGCGCGACCCACATGGCGACAGCGCCAGGCAGGTAGAGGTGGGCAAGGTCCATGGTTTCCTCGAGCGGCGCGGAACGAACCGACGGGATGGCCGGTCGCCGATGTATCGCCCCGCCGCGGGAGGCCGCGGTGGGGCCGGGAGGTCGTTACGAGTACGTCTTGACTTCGGCGCCTTGGTACTTGCTCGGGCACTTGACGAGCAGCTTGTCGGCCACCATCTCGTTCTTGCCCGCCTCGTAGCGACCGATGGCGACGATCGAGATCGCGTCCTCGAAGTTGGCCGGCTTGAGCCCGTGATAGCGGACCCGCAGGGTGCCGCTGCCGCCGTTCATTTCGTGCAGGGTGAACTACAGCGACTTGTCGGCGTCGTCGTAGCTCGAGCTCTCCTTGACCAGCGAGCCCGCGACCTGGACCGCGCGCTGCATCTTCTGCGCCTCGTCGAACGAGACGTAGGGGGTCAGGGTGTCCTTGAAGGAGGTGAAGGCGAAGCCGGCGAAACCGAGCAGCAGGGCGACGCCCAGGGCATAGGACAGACGACGATTCATGATTGCTTCTCCCGCGCCGCGCCCTTGCTGACCAACCGCTCGAGGCGCAACAGATAGAGGAACAATCCGGTCCACAGGACCAGATTGGCAGCGAGGACCCAGCCCAAACCTTCGTTCATGCGGTCTCCAAGTCGCGCCCCAGCTCGTGATCGCTCGCCTCGGCGGCCTCGCGCTGGGCGAGCAGGCGGCATTGCAGGTCGTGCAGCCAGAAGAACAGCAGGGTGAAGCAGGCGACGCCGGTGAACAGCACCCAGCGCATCGAGATGTCCATCTCGACCTTACCCGCGGCGTTGATCACCGGCTCGGGGTGCAGGCTGTAGGTGATGCGAGGCAGCACGAAATAGAGGAACGGCGACAGCACGACACCAAGCAAAGCGTAAGCCGCAGCCAAACGGCTCCGCGTCTCGCGGTCGTCGATAGCGCCGCGCAGCGCCAGGTACGCGCCGTAGAACAGCAGCACCATGGTGATCGAGGTCTGCCGCGGGTCCCAATTCCAGTAAGCGCCCCACTGCACGCGGGCCCAGATCGCACCGGCGATGGTCGCCAGCACGCCGAACGTCAGCCCGAGCTCGACGGCGACGGCGGCCTTGCGGTCGTGCTCCGGTCGCCGGCCGGCGAGGTAGCGGATGCTGAAGTAGCCGGCGCAGAGGAACGCAACGAACGACACCCAGGCGGCGGGGACGTGAAAGTAGAGGATGCGGCCGGTCTGACCGAGAAAACCCTTCATCGGCTGGGTCGACGGCAGGAACGCGCCAATGATCACCAGCGAGGTGACGAGCCACAGGAGCCAGCGAAGGGTGGTCTTCAAGGTCGATGCCTCAGTCTGATCATGCGCCGATCGGGCCCGAAAGGTCTGCCCCCATTGGTGAGCACTGCGCTATGGGACTGGCCTCGTCGACCGCCAACGCGAGGCATCATAGCGCGTTGGTCACAAGGCGGCGGCCGCCCTCGGGGGTGGTCCTGATGCCGGCGCCAAGGGCCCGCGCCGGCTACGGTTCGCGGACCTTGCCGTCCGCCGGGGTAGGGATTGGGGGTGGGCTGTCGAAGAGGCGAGGTCAGTCGCCGCTTAGGGGTTCCAGACCGCCGGGAAGAGCATCAGGCCGGCGACGGTGACGGCGCCGTCGTAGGCGATGAGTTGGCGGGTGGCGGCGTCGGTTGGCTCGCCGAGCAGGGCACCGCGGGTGAGCTCGACGGCGAACAGCAGGAGCGGCAGGAGGACCGGAAAGGCGAGGACCGCGAACAGGGCGCCACGGGCCCGCGCCTGGGCGACGATCGCGGCGACCAGCGTGCTGGCTGCCGCCAGGCCGAAGCCCCCCAGGCCGAGCGCGACCACCAGGGTCCACGGGCGGTCGACGGTCACTGCCAGGAGGACCAGAAAGAGCGGGGCGACGATCAGGATGAGCAGGCTGAGGACGGCCAGGCTGTAGGCCAGCTTGCCGACGAACAGCGCCGATGGCGTCGCGGCCAGGCGCAGCGCCGTGGCGGTGTGCGTCTCCTCCTCGTGGACGAAGGCGCGCGGCAGGCCGACGCTCGCGGCGAAGAGCAGGATCGTCCACAGCAGGACGGGCAGCGTGTGCCGACGCTCGGCCGCGGCGACGCCGGCCGGGCCAAGGGCGAAGCTGACCACGATGAGGGTGGTGAGGGCGAAGAGCAGCACGGTCTGCAGAGCGATGCGCGAGCGCAGCTCGGCTCGCCAGTCCTTGATCAGGACGGCGACCGCTTCGGCCAGCCAGGCTTGTACCGCAGACATCGCTAGTCCGTCCCTGAGCCGGGGAGGATCAGGCTGGCGGTGACGCCGGGCAGGGTGAGAGCGATCGGCGAGGCGACGACCGCCATGCCGCCGCCGGCAAGGTGGGCGGCCAGCCAGGACCGAGTCAGCTCCTCACCGGTGGCGTCGAGATTCTGAAAGGGCTCGTCGAGAAGCAACAGCCGGGGACGGTGGAGCAGTGCCCAGCCCCAGCGCAGCCGCTGTCGCATCCCCGAGGACAGGGCGCCCACCGGGCGTCCCGGGGGCAGCGCGATCTGCGCCAGGATCTCGTCGGTGCGGCTCGTTGGCAGGCGGCGCAGACGCGTGAAGAAGGTCAGGTTCTCGGCCACCGTCAGCTCCTCGTAGAGGGCGAGGTCGGGAGCGACGTAGCCCACCCGCCGCCGGCGGGCCGCGGTGTCGTGGGAAGTGCCGTCCTCCGCCAGCTCGACGCTGCCGGCGTCAGGTGCCAGGAGGCCGGCGAGGACGCGCAGGAGCGTGCTCTTGCCGCTGCCGTTGCGCCCGCCGATGGCGAGCAGGCCGCCGTCGCTGACTGCGCCCTCGACCGCGTGCAGCACGCGCAGGCGGCCGAACGTTCGACGGATACCGGTGAAGCGGAGCGAGGCGGCCACGGCGGCGGAGTATAGCGAGCTGACGTAGCATGCCCGGATGCGCGCACTCGACTATCGCCGGCTGGGCCTCGCGGGCCTGCCGGTCGCCGTCCTGCTGTTGGCGGGCTGCGGCAGCGTCACCCCGATGCCGGTCACCGCTCCCGCCGCCGCCCGCCCGGATGATCAGCAAAGAGCGCTCCTCCTGCTCCTCGAGGACCGCCGGCAGCTCGACCCCTACGTCGTCGAACGGGCGCAGGCGGGCCCGCCGCCACTGCGTCTCGCGCTGGCTAGGGCGCTCGGAAGGATCGCCGACTCGGCCGGGCTCCCGACGCTCGAATTGCTGCTCTTCGACCCGGCGGACGAGGTGCGCCGCGGGGCCGCTTTTGCCCTCGGCGAGCTCGGCGCCGCGGACGGCACCGCGGCGCTGCTGCGTGCCCTCACCGATCCCGATCACGAGGTCGGGACGGCGGCCGTCGAGGCCCTGGGCAAGTTGGGCCGGCCGCTGTCGGAGGTGGTGCCCGCTCTGGTGACTCCCCGGCCGGGAAGTCTGTCTCCGGCGCCGCTCGATCCAGCGGAGCAGCAGGCGCGCCTCCTGCCGTACCTGTTCCGCTTTCACGAGGAGGGCCTGCTGCCGATCGCGCGCCACGGCCTCGAGCTGAGCGACCCGTACCTCCACGCACGGGCGGCCTACGCCCTGAGTCGCGAGCCGTTCCCTGCCGCCCGTGACGATCTGCGCGGCCTGCTGGCCGATGCCGATCCCTGGGTGCGGGCCTATGCCGCGCGGGCCATCGGCATCGTCGGGGAAGCGGGGGATCTCGCCCGTCTGCGCCCGCTGCTCGATGACCCGGCGCCTGGCCCGATCGTGCAGGCGCTGCGGGCGGCCAAGCGTCTGATCGGCGAGGCGCGCGCGTCGGCCGACGATGCCTGGGTTCCACGCCTGCTCGCGCTTGCTGCCGACCCCCGACCGGGGGTGCGGATCACCGCCCTCGACGCCGCCGGCGCCTGGCGTCTGCCGACGCTCGCCGACTTGCTTCACACGCGGGCCACGGGCGGTGTCGGCCGGGAGCGTGAGGTGGCCCTGCTGGCGCTCGCCGAGAGCGCGGACCCGCGAGCCAGCTCCGCGGTGACGGCCGCCGCCAGTGGTGGCGATGCGACCCTGCGGACGCGTGCCGCCGAAGCCGCCGCCAAGTTGCCGGTGACTGCTGCCGATGTCAGCGCTGTCAACGAGGTGCTGTCCCGGCTGGCCGTGGATACCGTGCCTGGCGTGCGGGTGGCCGCGCTCGGCGCCCGCCTGGCCCGTGCCGAGGCGGAGCCGGCCGCCAAGGAAGGCGTCGGCAGGACGAACGCGACTCTGGCGGCTGCCGCCCTCGGCGACCCCGATCCCGTCGTGCGTGCCACGATTTTGGACTGGGCCGTCGAGCATCCGGTGCTACGGCTGGAGACGTTGACCGCCGCGGTCGAACGGGCGCGCGCCGATCGCGACCTTTCGGATGCCGCCCTGTCGGCGGTCGACGCCCTGGCGGCGCGTTCCAAGGCGGAAGTGCTCGAACGCGGCGGCGCCCTTGCCCTGCTCGACGAGCTGGCCGCCGATCCGCGCTATCTGGTGCGCCGCCGGGCGAGCAAGGCGCTCGCCGACCTCGGGCAGGCGGCGCCGCCGGTCGGCCCCGTCGACACCGGTCGCGACGCCGAGATCTACCAGTCGATGGTCAGCCAGACCTCGAGCCCCCGCGAGGTCGACGTCGAGACGAGTCGCGGCACGCTGCGCCTGCGCCTGGCCTGCCCCGAGGCGCCGCTCACCTGCCTGAGCTTCCTCAAGCTCGCCGGCAGCGGCTATTTCGACGGCCAGACCTTCCATCGCGTGGTGCCCGACTTCGTGGTCCAGGGCGGCGATCCGCGGGGCGATGGTTCGGGTGGCCCCGGCTACGAGATCCGCGACGAGATCAACCCCCTGCGCTACGACCGCGGCGCCGTCGGCATGGCGCTCTCCGGCCCCGACACCGGCGGCAGCCAGTTCTTCATCACCCTTTCTGCCCAGCCCCACCTCGACGGCGGCTACACCGTCTTCGGCCACGTGGTGGCCGGCGACGAGATCCTCGACCAGATCGTCCAGGGGGACCGCATCGTCCGTATCACCGAGGTCGCGGTGGCGGGTCGGCACTGAACGGCCCGCACGCGGCTGCTTTAGGGAACGCCATGGATTGGACCCTTGCCTTCGGCGCCGCCCTTACCACCGGCGGGCTCTTCGTGCTCTACGGCCTGAGGGCCCAGAAGGCCTGGCGTGCCAGTGTGCGGCGCGAGCTCCTGGCCTACCTCGGCGTGGTGCGGCCGCAGTGGGAGGTCGCCGGCGTCACCGGCGACCGGCTCGATCTGCGCCTGCCCGGCGGCGAGGAGGTGACGTGTCGCCTCCAGCGCCTGGTGGCCGCCGCCGGTGCCACGCCGGCCAACGATCTTGCCGCCCGCCACGCCCTGTTCGCCGCCTGGCTGGGCGTCCTCGAGGAGCACGTGCGCTCGCTCGCTCTCGATGCGGAGCGCGACCTGCCGCGCCTGCGCCCGCGGCTCGTTCCGGCCGCCTTCGTTGCTGCCCAGGAGGGCCGCGCCGCGCTGCCGTGCGCCGACCTCGGGGCGGGCGACCTGCGCGTGGTCTTCGTCCTCGATGGCCGCGAGAGCGTGCGGTATTTGAACGCCGAGGCCCTGGCCGAGCTCGGGCTCGACGTCGCCCGAGCGCTCGCCCTCGCCCGGGAGAACCTGCGGGACTCGTTGCCGCAATCGACAGTGCGCGAGGTGGTCGATGGCGGCGCTGAACGACGGGTCGCGGTGGGCGACACCTACGACGCCGCCCGCGTGCTCGTGGTCGGTGAGCACCTGGCTGTCGGGGAACGGGTGGTGGCGCGGATCCCTGATCGCGACACCCTGGTGCTCTCGCCGTGGCCCGACGACGGCAACTTCGGCCCGGCCAGCCAGGGGGCCGGCGCGGCCGGCGACCGCGATCCCTTGTGCGCGACGCCTCTCGCCGTCAGCGCCCTCGGGATCACCGCCGCCGCTGGCTCCAGAACCGGCTAAGATCCGGCGCCCATGTCGACATTCCGTGTGCTGCCGTTGGTCCTGCTCGCCGCCGCGTCCGCGCTCGCGGGCTGCGCCGGGCAGTCCGCGCGCCCGGCGACGGCGGCCGGCGCGGCCTCCAAGCCCGAGCTGCTCGGCGAGCTCACCCAGGAGCAGGTGCTGGCGGTCGTTCCCGACTGGGCGCTCGACATCTCGGCGGCGGTGCCCGACCCCGAGGCCGCCTTCGGTCTCGCGGCGGTGCCGGAGGGGGCGGCGGTCACGGTCTACCTGGGAACCTGGTGCAGCGACTCGCGCCGCGAGGTGTCGCGCTTCTGGAAGGCGGCCGACCTCGCCGGCCGGCCGTTGCCCTTCGCCGTCCGCTTGATCGGCGTCGACCGTGCCAAGCGACGGCCGACCGCGCTGGTGCGAGGGAGCGAGCTCAGCCACGTGCCGACGTTCATCGTCCGGCGTGCGGGCGAGGAGGTCGGGCGCATCGTCGAGAGCGCCCCCGACGGCATCGAAAGCGATCTCCTGGCCCTGCTGCGTGGTGATCGCCGCGGTCTGATCACCGGTCGCGACGATCTCGGCCCGAAGGCGGCGCCGCTCACCGCCAGCCCGACGGACGGCCAGCGCTAAAGCGCCTGTCGACCGTCGGCTGCAACATTTTTCACTGGGGTGTCGTAAGAGTCCATGAGCCGAGGCGGTCCGGAGGTCAGCGACGAGCAACTGGTCGCCGCCGTCCTCGGCGGTGCGGAGGAGCGTTTCGCCGAGGTGGTGGAGCGCTACCAGGGGCGGTTGGTCAACTACCTGTTCCGCTTGGTGCGCGACCTCGAAGAGGCCCACGACCTGGCGCAGGAGGTTTTCGTCAAGGTGTACTACGCGCTCGATCGGTTCGACCCCTCGTATCGCTTCTCCACCTGGCTGTTCCGGGTGGCGCAGAACGCGGCGATCGACCAGATCCGGCGCCGACGCTTGAAACTGGTGTCGATGAGCCGTACCGAGGATGGGAGCGACGAGACCCACGACTGGGAGTTTGCGAGCGGCGAGCCGGGGCCCTACGGCGACCTGCGCAACCAGGAGAGGGGCGTCGCCATCCAGGACGCGATCGACAACCTGCCGTGGGAGTACCGCGAGCTCATCGTGCTGCGCCACTACGGCGAGCTCTCCTACGAGGACATCGCTCAGCTCAAGGCGATGCCGCTCGGGACCGTGAAGAACAAGCTCTTTCGTGCCCGCCAGATGCTCAAAGAGCGTTTGGCGGACTTTCTGACCGATTGACGTCCCGCACCGTGACCGAGACTCCCATGTCCAACCTCCAGCCCCTGGATCCCGTCGAGCTCGCCGAATGGCTCGATCGCGACGTCGAAGGTGACCTCGAGCCCAGCCAGCGCGCCCGCCTGGCAGCTCTCTCGGCCACCACGCCCGAGCTCGCGGTCGAGCGCGCCCAGCTCGAGCGGCTGCGGTCGCTGCTCGCGGCCGGCCAGATATCCGTCGAGCCGACCTTTTCCCTACGCGTGATGGCGGGGCTGCCGGCTGCCGGCTGGGAAGCCCGCCACCCGCGTTTCTGGCTGGGCCCGGCGTTCCTCGCAGCACTGCTCGCGGCGGCGGCGGCGACGTTCGTCGGGGTGAGCTCGGCTCGCCTCGAGCCCGGCGTGCCCTTTGTCGCGGCGTTTGGTGCCGTGCTGGCGTTGCTCGGCAAGAGTCTGCTGGCCGGCGCCGGCCTGCTCGGGGCGTCCTGGCGTGGCGTCGGCATGACGGTGGGGCGCTTCCTCTCCGCCTCGCCGGCGAACCTGGCGGCCGCGACCGTCGCCGTGGTTTGTCTCGACCTGCTGCTGGTGCAGCTCCTGCGTGGACGCAAGACGGCAGCCGCCACCGCGCCGTCCGGACGCGGTCGCTGAGCCTTAGACGCTTGAACGCGAGACGCTTGAACGCGCGGCTACGCAGCGCCCGTCAGCTCGCCCTGATCGCGTCACTGACGCTGCCGGCGACGCTGGCCTTCGCCCAGGAGACCGCGCCGGCGAAGCCTCCCGCACTCATCGTCGAGCGGGGCAGCGTCGCCCGTGAAGAGGTTGTGGCCCTCGGGCGCGGCGTGGTGGTCGAGGGCGAGGCGCTGTCCGACGTCGCGGCGCTCGACGGCCCCGTGCGCGTCGTCGGCCACGTCGTCGGCGACGTCATCGCCATGGGCGGCGACGTCGTGTTGGCCGAGGGAAGTCGCGTCGACGGCGATGTCTTCGTCCTCGGCGGTCACCTGCAGGCAGCCCCTGGCGCCGTCGTCGGCGGACGTTCGGTGTCCTACCCGCAGGCGTCGCGCGCCTGGTTGACCCTTCTCGAGGGCCCGGCGATGGGCGCCTCGGCGACCTCGCCGCTGGTCATCGGGGCCAAGCTGGCGCTGCTCGCGGCTTGGGCGGCGCTCCTGCTGTTCTTCTTCGCGAGTGCGGGAGGAGCGGTGCTGAGCACCTCGCGCAGCGTCGTCGAGGAGCCATTCCGCAACTTCATGGTCGGCCTGGTGGCGGTGGCGGCGCTGGTGTTGACTGCGCTGTTCCTGTCGAGCTTTGCCGCTGCCCTGGTTGGTGTGCCGCTCCTGGTCTTGGTGGTTCTCTTTGCCCTGGTGCTCAAGTTGTGGGGCATGGTGGCACTGTTCCATGCCGCCGGTGCCGGCTTCCTGCGCGTCGTCCGGCGGCGTCGCGCCCTGCCGTTGACGGCAGCGAGTATCGGACTCGCCCTGTTCGGCATTCTCAAGTTCGTGCCGTGGCTGGGAGCGTGGGCCTGGATGGCGGCGTCGCTGGTCGGCGTCGGGGCGACCTTGACCACCAAGTTCGGGCGCCGCGAGGCCTGGTTTCGCGTCGAGGAGCTCGAAGGCGACCCAGCCGCCCGCGTCGACGAACGGGTGCCGCCCGAGTTCGCCGGCTTCCGCCGCTGGCGCTGACCGCTCTCGCAGTCCGGTGGGCCCTGGCGCCCGCTGGTTGACCCCTTGCCGGCCGTTCCGTAGTCTCGCCGCGAACCGTGAACGCGGCGGTGCGGCGCGTGCGGTTCGACTGGACCGGCCCGAAGCGGCCGGTCGGCGACCACGAGCGCTTACCAGGAACGCATGGCGGAGGCCACCAAGATGACGGATCGGGTGCAGAGGATTGGCGTCGTCGGCGCCGGCACGATGGGCAGCGGCATTGCCCAGGTAGCGGCGCAGGCCGGGTTCGCGGTGATGCTGGTGGACGTTGTCCCCAGTGCCCTCGACAAGGGCCTGCGGACGATCGACAAGAGCATGGAGCGCCTGGTGGCCAAGGGCAAGCTCGCCGCCGAGGAGCGCGACGCGGCGCGCGGACGTCTGTCGACGGCGGGCGAGCTCGCGGCCCTCGCTGCCTGCGAGCTGGTGGTCGAGGCGGTGGTGGAGAAGTTCCCGATCAAGCAGCAGGTACTCACCACGCTCGATGGCCTGTGTCCGGCCGAGACCATTCTGGCGAGCAACACCAGCTCGATTTCGATCACCCGGCTCGCCGCCGCCACCAAGCGACCGGACCGCGTCATCGGCATGCACTTCATGAACCCGGTCCCGGTGATGCAGCTGGTGGAGATCATCCGCGGCCTGCAGACATCCGACGCCACCTACGCGGCGGTCGAGGCTGCCACCCGGCACATGGGCAAGACGCCGGTCGAGGTGCACGATGCCCCGGGGTTCGTCTCCAACCGGGTCCTCATGCCGATGATCAACGAGGCGGTCTTCTGCCTCTACGAAGGGGTCGGCAAGGCGGAGGCGATCGACGAGGTGATGAAGCTCGGCATGAACCACCCGATGGGTCCACTCGCCCTGGCTGACCTGATCGGCCTCGACGTCTGTCTCGACATCCTGCGCGTGCTCGGCGACGGCTTCGGCGATCCCAAGTACCGGCCGTGCCCGCTGCTCGTGAAGATGGTCGAGGCCGGCTACCTCGGCCGCAAGTCGGGCCGCGGCTTCTACGACTACGCCGCGACTTGAAGCGCGTCATGCTGTGCCAGGTCTGTGGTGCCCAGAACCCCGACGACGGGGAGCACTGCGCGCGCTGCAATCAGAAGCTGATGGTGCTCTCGGGCCCGGCCGGTCGCGAGGACGGAGGGCTCGACGCCGAGCAGGGTGGTGACGAGGAGGGCTTCTCGTTCGACGAGCACCTGCTCGAACGCATCTCGATCCTCGAGGAGGTGGTCAAGCGCACCACCGAGACCGTACGCGGCGTGCTCGAGGCGCTCTACAAGCAGGAAAAGAACATCCTCATCACCCAGACCGGCCTCGCCACCCTGCGCGAGCTGCTCGAGGAGAAGCACGTTGTGGAGGCCGACGACTGGCGCGAGCGCGCCGAGTCGCGGATGGACTACCAGCTGCTGGCGCTCGAGAAGCGCGACCGCTTCCTGGCGATCAAGGAGCGTATCCAGGGTCTCTACACCGGCGACAAACGCAAGCTCTTCGGCCAGCTTCTGCAGGACGCCGAGTACGCGCTCTATGCCTTCGATCTCACCCGTGCGGTGGCCGCCCTCGAGCAGGCCTTCAAGCTCGACCGCACCAACTACGACCTCGCCTACTTCCTCGGCGAGACGTACTTCAACGAGGGCGACGCCGACAACGCGCTGTCGTACTTCGCGAAGGTGCTCGAGGTTCGGCCGGATCACTACGAGGGTCTGGTCTACAGTGGCGTCATCGTCCACGAGCGCGGTGACGCCCGTCGCGCCGAGGATTTCCTGAAGCGGGCGGTAGCGCGCTACCCCGACGCCTTCCTGCCGCACTTCTCGCTCGGCGCGGTCTACGCCGGGGACGGTCATCTGGCGAAGGCAGTGGCCTTTCTCGAGAAGGCGGTGAGCCTCGACCCGGTGCCGCAGGCGCTCTACCTGTTGGGCAGCTGCCTCTACGAGATGGGCCGCCTCGGGCCGGCGATCAAGCAGCTCAAGGAGGCGGTGCGTCACGACCCGGCGTTCGAGGAGGCGCATCACCTGCTGGGCATGGCGTACCTCGACCGCCACTGGAATCGCCAGGCGCTGGCCGCCTTCCGCCAGGCGCAGCGGCTGAATCCCAAGAAGTTGCAGTACCAGGACCTGGTGCGCTTTCTTTCCGGCCGCGCCGGCACGCCCCTCCCGGTCGTCGATGGCGAGGCCAAAGACTGGCTGGGCAGAGCCGAGAAGCTCGCCGACCGCGGCAAGTTCGAGCGGGCTCTCCTCTGCTACCGCCGAGCCCTGTCCCTCGATCCCGAGAACCTGACCATCCTGATGTCCTGCGCCATGGCCTGCCTGCCGGCGAAACGCGCCGGCGAGGTGGAGGGCCTGATTCGCCGGGTTCTCGACGCCAACCCCGGCGAGATGCTGCGGGCGACGGCCTACGCGACGCTGATCGAGGCGCTGCGCACCGAGGGCAAGTTCCGCGAAGGCAACCGCGTCGGCAAGCGCATGCTGGACGAGGGCAGCACACCGTTCACCCAGACCATCGCCTACTACGAGATGGCCTACAACCTGGCGGAGATGGAAGAGGACCTCGACCAGGCCCTCGACTACGCCAGGAAGTCGCTCGAGCTGGCGCCCGACGAGCTCAAGCAGTTCCCNNCGTTCGAGCGAGATCGGCGCCACCTCGACCACGCTCACCCATCTCGGCATGGCGCTGCTCGCGTCGGGCGAGGAGGAGCGCGCGCGTGGCGTCCTCGCCAAGGCGCGGAGCAGCGGCGCCCGCGGCGGGGCGCTCGAGGAGAAGATGATGGAGTTCATGAAGGACTCGAGCCGGCTCATCGAGCGCGTGCAGCGGCGGAAGAAGGAGTCGCGCTAGCGCCTGGGAGGGGGTGCGGCGCCCGAGGCGGTGCAATCGGTGCCCAGGCTGATGACCAGACGGCGTACGGCTCTCTTGATCGGGCTGGGGGCTCTCGTCAGCTACCCGGCCTTCGAGGCTCTGCGCATCGCCCGCCTTGCCCGCCGCTCGCGCGCGTTGCTCCCCGTTGCCCAAGGTCGGCACGGGGTCGCGCCCGACCGGGTCGCGCCCGACCGGGTCGCGCCCGACCGGGTCGCGCCCGACCGGGTNNGTTCGAGCTGTGGGCGATGGGGGACAGCCTGGCCGCTGGCTATGGCGCGAGCAGCTTCGAGGCCTCGTTCGTCGGCCGCGTGGCCCAGGGCCTGAGCGACGGGCATGAGGTGCTGGTGACCGACGTCGCGCGCTCTGGGGCGACGATGGCCGAGGTGCTCGAGCAGCCACTGCCGACGGCTCGCGTCGACCTGGTCCTGGTCGCTGCGGGCTCGAATGACTTGGTGCGACTCGCGGGCGCTGCCGCCTTGCTCCGAGCAACGGCGGGAGTGGTGACCAGGCTGACGGCGGTCGCGGATCGGGTCGTGGTCGTCGGACCAGGCGTCGTCGCCGACGCCGGGCTCATTCCATGGGTGGCCCGGCCGCTTTATCGGCTGCTGCGGCCGTCCTACGTCGCCGCCATGACCAGCGCGGTGGCCGACTACCCGACGGCGATCTACGTCGACCCGGCAGCCGGTACGGCAACGTCATCCAGCGCTTACGGCAACACCGTGAGCGCGGCGGACCATTTCCACTTGAGCGACGAGGGCCACCGCTGGTGGGCGGACCGCATCCTCGCCGCCCTCGCCGCTGAGACCCTGGCCCGCCCAGCTCAAAAGTAGCTGTCGAACCGCCACCCGCAGTAGGCGCCAGGATGGTTTGCGAACCCGACCTCGCTGCCAGTCGACAGCTCGGTGGCCGTTACCCGGTAGTCGAGGTCGGACAGGCTGCCGCCCATGAACAAGATGCGGTGGTCGCCGAAGTCGAGGACCTTGGTAAGCACTTCGACGTTGCGGGGGTCGCCGAAGGTGAAGAGACCGGTGAAGTCGGAAAGCTGTCGGGCGCGCGAGAGGCCGGCCGAGCCGTCGTACTGGTTGCGCCAGCTGCTGGTGACTTCGTACCGGCCATCGAGCAGACACAGGGCGCTGTCGCCACCGGGCGAGCATGTCGACTTGGCACTGGCGACCGTCGGTGCCGGCGACGCTGAGGCGCCCAGGATGCCGTCGAAGTCGCCGTCGATACCGCCGCAGGGGTTGGGGTTGTCGTTGACGTAGGTCTTGCTGCGACCGGTCGCCAGGTCGGTGATCGCCAGCTCGAAGTGAAAGTCGGTCAGCTGGGCGTAGTAGACGTGGATGCCGCCGACGCCGAAGTCGAGGATCTTCACCGCCAGCTCGAGATTGCGCGGGTCGTCGAACCAGAAGAAGCCGGTGAAGTCGCTGTACGGCGCCGGCGATGCGTAGGTCGAATAGCTGCCGCCGCTCTGGTCCGGCTGGGTGAACCACACCCTGGCGGCGAAGCGTCCGCCATCCAGGCAGAGCGTGAGGCCGTCGGGAACGCAGGTGCCGGCACTGGCGACCTGGACCTGGATGCTGCTCGGCGAGCCGACCTGGGCGTCACCCCCCGCCTCGAACAGGCCCAGCGAGAACGTCGTGCCGGGTGTCGAGGGCGCTGTCATCTGGACGTGCCGGGGGCTGGTGTCCCCTGGCGGCCAGACGAGGACCTGGTCGATGGGATGGGCGAGCCCAGCGCCGTTGCCCGCGAGGCTCCTGATCCGGACCCGAGCTTCGCCGTCCGCCGGACCACTCCTGATGACGTCGATGCGTCGGGTGAAGCCAGGCGCCAGGTGGATCGGGTCGGGAGTGTCGAATCTGACGAAACTGCTGGTGACAGGCGCGACGCGCTGAGCAACGATACCGGCTGGCGTGTCGTAGGCGAGCACCCAGCCGATGCGGGCGCCCGGCGGACCGTTACGTGCCGGGCGCAGGTCAGCGGCGGCGACCGAGGTGCTTCCGCCAGGGTCGCAGCCCAGGTTCGGCAAGGTGTTGCACCCCGTCACCGCGTACTCAAAGGGGACGGTGTCGGCGGCCGCGCCTACCCGTGCGAAGCGCCGCGCCCCGAGAATCTGGCCGGTGTTCGGGATCGACCGCGACTGCCGCGACAGACACAGCATCTCGTCCTCTCCCGGGCTCGACACCGGGCCGTCGCAGCCCGCTCCATAGGGGAAGGTCACCCGTTCGCCGACCGGGTTGCCGTCGTGGTCGAACTGGTCGATGGCGTAGAACGAGGTGGTGTTGGGGATCTGCAGGGAGTAGCGAGCGAAGCCGCCGCCTTGCTCGGCCAACACGTCGCTGCTGCGACCATCGAGGCGCCTACGCTCTCCGATCTTCTGGCCCTCGGCGTCGAAAACCTGTTGGTAGAAGGCCGGCACGGACAGGCGACCGCCCTCTGCCCAGGTGACCACGAAGCGCCCGCCGCCGATTGCCGTGAGGCTCGTCACGCCGACGTAGAACGCCGGCGTGACGGTAAGCTCGAGGACCGCACCTCGCGGAGCTCCCTGGCGACTGAGGACGCGAGCGTAGGTACGTACCGAAGGGGGAAAGGTAGGCGTGACGACCGTCGACCAGGCCACGGCCCAGGCATCGCCTCCCGGGTCGGCGGCGACGACCGGGATCTCCATCGTGGTGTCGACTCCGGAGGCGGCGATCAGCGGCCCCACCGACAGGTCGTCGGCCTCGACGAAGCGCAGGAAGAGCTGGGTCGGATGGTCGAGGCCGGCATGGTCGCGGCCGCGCCAGGCCACCAGGACGTCGCCGTCGGGGCCGGCGGTGAGCACCGCGGCGGCGCCCCAGTCGGTGACGACCGAGCCCGCGCCGCCGGTCGGCCTGGCGATCTCGAAGGCGCCGGTGGCGCGACGGTCGCCGTAGCGAGCGCCCTCGAGGACGCCGTCCCGCTCCCAGATGAGCGTTGCCGACCCGTCGTCGTCCGTGGCGAGGCGTGGGAAGCGTCCGGTCGTGACGAGCGTCGGCTCGAGCTCGAGGTCGCTCGGCTGGTCCAGGTTCACCGCGGCGGTCAGCGCGTCGCCGAGACGCAAACCCGTGGCACTCGCGAGACGCAGCCGTAGCGATTCGCTGGTGTCCGCGAGCCGGCTGGCGTCGACAGGGAGGTCGAAGCGGAGCCGCGTTGCTCCGCGCGCGAACCGGACCGACCCTCGTGCGACAGCTCTAGGGTGGCCCGTCGCCGAGCGCTCGAGCACCCACCCGACCCGCCCGCTGGCCGCGGCGGGGGCGTCGAGGATGAGGACCGCGGCCAGCCGTCCGGTTGCCGGCTCGATCGCCACCGTCGGACCCGCCAAGGTCACCCGCGGCGGCGGTAGACGTGGGTCGGTGGCAGCGGTGGCGTCTTGGGGGTTGCAGAGGGTGGCGACCAGGGCGAGGACCGAAAGGGCGTGCGAGGTGCGAATATGCGGATAGCACATGAGGCGAGGGTACTCCCTTCCTCGGGTTGGCTGTCTACCCGTCGGGGCTGGGGCGAGCGAGGTTGGGGTTCCGGCATGAGAGAATGCCGGCCTTCCGCCGCCGGCTCGGTCGCATCCCAGCCCCTGGCCGGCGGTCCTCGCGGCGTCGGTCGGCCGACGTCTGCGCTCACCCCGAAGGTCCGTCCGGAGCAGCCCGATGCGCTGGAGTCAGTACTACCTCTACACCACCCGCGAAGTCCCCAATGACGCCGAGGTTCTGAGCCATCAGCTGATGGTTCGCGCCGGCATGATCAAGAAGGTGGCCGCTGGCATCTACAGCTACCTGCCGCTTGGCTGGCGCAGCCTCGCCAAGTTGCAGACGATCGTCCGCCGCGAGCTCGATGCCGCCGGCGCCATCGAGCTGTCGATGCCGGCCGTCCAACCGGCCGAGCTGTGGCAGGAGTCGGGGCGCTGGCAGAAGTACGGCAAGGAGCTGCTGCGGATCAAGGACCGCCACGACCGCGAGTTCTGCTTCGGCCCGACGCACGAGGAGGTGATCACCGACGTCGTCCGTCACGACGTGCGGAGCTACCGTCAGCTGCCGGTCAACCTCTACCAGATCCAGACCAAGTTCCGCGACGAGATCCGGCCGCGCTTCGGCCTGATGCGTGGTCGTGAGTTCATCATGAAGGACGCGTACTCCTTCCACACCACTCGCGAGAGCCTGGACACCACGTACGAGGCGATGCGCGACGCCTACGCTCGGATCTTCCGCGCCTGCCACCTCGATTTCAACGCCGTCGAGGCCGACACCGGCTCGATCGGCGGCTCGCACTCGCACGAGTTCATGGTCATCGCCGACACCGGCGAGAGCGCCGTCGTGCGCTGTGGGTCCTGCGGCTACGCGGCCAACACCGAGAAGGCCGAGCGCCAGCCCCTGGCGGCGCCGCCAGCTCCGGCGACCAACGAGCGCAGCCTGGTGGCGACGCCTGGCGTCACCTCGGTGGCCGACGTCGCCCGCTTCCTGAAGGTGGCCCCAGAGCAGGTGGTCAAGACGCTGATCTACGAGACCGACAAGGGCTTCGTCGCCGCCGCCATCCGCGGGGATCGCGAGGTCAACGAGGTCAAGCTGCAAAACGCGCTCGACATCGAGCATCTGGCGTTGGCGAGTGAGGAGAAGGTGCGTCAGGCGACGGGTGCGCCGGTCGGCTTTGCCGGCCCGGTCGGCCTGCCGGCCGGCGTGCGTCTGATCGCCGACCTCTCGGTGCGGGATCTTGCCAACTTTGTTTGCGGCGCGAACCAGGCGGATGCTCATTTCATCGGCACCAACTGGCAGCGCGACGCGACGCCGGAGGTGTTTGCCGACTTCCTGCTGGTCACCGGCGGCGACCCCTGCCCGCACTGCGGCACCGCGCTCCAGCTGTCGCGCGGCATCGAGGTCGGGCACGTCTTCAAGCTCGGCAGCAAGTACTCGCAGGCGATGCAGTGCACCTTCACCGACGAGCAGGGCGGTGAGCAGCCCATGATCATGGGCTGTTACGGCCTCGGCATCGGTCGTACGGTGGCGGCGGCGATCGAGCAGAACAACGATGCCGACGGCATCATCTGGCCGCTGCCCCTGGCCCCGTGGAGTGTCCTCGTCGCCTCGCTCAATCCCGACAACGCGGAGGTCCGCGCGGCGGCCGACGCGATCTACGACGGCCTGCGGGAGAAGGGCGTCGATGTGCTCTACGACGACCGCGACGAGCGGCCCGGCGTCAAGTTCAAGGACGCCGACCTCGTTGGCTTCCCGGTGCGGGTGGTGGTGGGCGCCAAGTCCCTGGCCGCCGGCTCGGTCGAGATCTCGCTGCGGCGTGAGTCCCGCGTCAAGCTGCCGACGCCGCCGGCCGAGGCGGTGGCGAAGGTGCTGTCGCTACTCGCCGGCTAGCCGGGACGAGACGCCGATGCGGGCGAGCGCGGCTGAATTTCGCCATCGCTTCTGGGTGATCGCGCTGCTGTTTTGCGCCGCGTTCATGGCCTACCGCGTCGACCACCGCAACCTGTCTGTGGCGCTGGTGGCCCTGGGCGGGCTGGACCCCGCCAGCCAGGCCGGTGACGCTGCGGTCACCGCCTTGTTGCTCGGGGGTTCCGCCGTGATCGCCCTGGGCGCCGCCGTCCGGACGTGGGCGACGGCCTATTTCGACGCCGGGATCATCCACGACCACGCTGTCCACACCACCAGCCTGGTGGCGGACGGGCCCTACCGCCACGTCCGCAACCCGCTCTACCTGGGCGTGATGCTGATGGCCCTCGGCATGGCCCTGTTTGCCAGCCGTCTGGGCGCGGCCGTGCTGATTCTGGGCATGCCGGTCGTTCTGTTGCGGCTGATCGGGCGCGAGGAGGAGCACCTGCTGGCCGCTCAGGGCGACGGCTATCGCGTCTTCCAGGCGGCCGTGCCGCGCCTGCTGCCGTCGCTTCGGCCCGGTCTTCCGGCGTCCGGACGATCACCGCGCTGGGGGCAGGCCTGGCGGGGTGAGGCCTTCATGTGGATCTTCGCCGTTGCCGCTGCGATCTTCGCGGTGACCCGCGACGGCGGCCTATTCGGCATCGCCTCGGTGGTCGGTATGGCGGCCTATGTCATGGTGCGGCGACTGATCAGACCGAAGGGGGCGACTGCCACGCCGTGACGACGGCGTCAGAGTCCCGGAGCCGCTGGCCGCGCCTGCTCGCCGGCTTGTGGCTGGTGGCGGCCCCGAGTCGGTCGCAGCCGCCGGGCTATGTTGACGACAGCGCCTGCCGCCCTTGCCACGCCGGCCTCTGGGACTCCTACCAGGAGGTCGGCATGGGGCGGTCGCTGTTTCGCCCGCGCGCCGATCGCGACCTCGAGGACTTCGCCGCTCCTCCCCTGCGCCACGCGGCGTCGGGTCAGAGCTTTCGGATCGTTCGGCGCGACGATGGCCTGGTCTTCGAGAGCTGGGTCGACGAGGGTGGGGCGCGGGCCCATCTGCTCGAACTGCCGGTCGACTGGATTCTAGGCTCGGGTCACCACGCGCGAACCTACCTCTACCGGGTGCCGAGCGGTGAGGTCTTCCAGCTGCCGCTCGCCTGGTACACGGACGAGGGGCGCTGGGGCATGGCGCCAGGCTACGACCGCCGGGACCACGACGGGGTCACCCGGCGGGTCCGTCGCGAATGCCTGTTCTGCCACGACGCCTACCCTGAGTTGACCGCCACGGAGGGGCGCCGGGCGGATGGCTATGGCGAGCCGCAGCGGTTCCCTGCCGAGCTGCCGTCGGGCATCGGTTGCCAGCGCTGCCATGGCCCGGGTGGCGAGCACGTCGCCTTGGCGAGCGACCCGCTGGCGACCCGGGTGTCCCTGCGCGCCAGTGTGGTGAACCCGGCCAGGTTGGCGCCGGAGCTGCGGGACGACGTCTGCAACCAGTGCCACCTCCAGCCGTCGGTGGCGGTGCCCGGAGTGCGTCGCGTCGGCCGTGGTGATTTCTCGTACCGGCCGGGGACGCCGCTCGCGGACTACCTGGTCCAGGTCGACGTGCGCCAGGCCGCGGCGGCAGGCGAGCGTTTCGAGGTCAACCATCAGGCGTACCGTCTGCAGCAGAGTCGCTGCTTTCTCGCCAGCGCCGGCCGACTGGGCTGCATCACCTGCCACGACCCGCACCGCCGCGTGCCGACGGTCGAGAGGGAGGCGCACTACCGGGCCGCCTGCCTGACTTGCCACCAGGCGACCGACTGCGCTCGCCCGCGGGCGGCCCCGGGCGCCGCCCATGCGCTTCCTGACGACGTCGCTGACGACCTCGCCGACGACTGTGTCGGGTGCCACATGCCTCGCCGCCGGCCGACCGACGTCGTCCATGTCGTCGTCACCGACCACCTGATTCGCCGTCCGCCCGGTGACGCCGCGAGGTTGGCGGCGCCGCGAGCTGAGAGCGAGCCGGTGGTTCTGGACGCCTGGCTGCTCGAGCCGTCGACCGTCGGCGCCGGCGCCGACCTCTACCGCACCCTGGCTCTCCTGCGCAGCGGCGCGGCGCGCGGCGCCGCCGACCATCTGGCTGCCCTGCTCGCGGCGACCCCGAGCGTCGCCGTCGAGCCCTACCTGGATCTTGCTGACGCGTGGCTCGACGCCGGCCGCTGGCGCGACGCCGAGGCCGTGCTCGACCGCCTGGCGATGCGCCATCCCGGTGATGCCCGTGTCGCCGAGCGTCGCGCCATGGCGCTGGCCGGCAGGGGAGAGGTCGACGCGGCGTTGGCGCTGCTGCGCGCCGCGGTGACGACCGACCGGACCCGCCCCGCACCCTGGTTCAGGCTCGGGAGCCTGTTGCTGGCCCGCGACCCGGCGGCGGCGCGGGTGGCCTTGGCGTCGTCGTTGGAGCTCCGCCCAAACTTCCCGGCGGCCTGGCTCGCCCGCGCCCGCGCGGCTCGTGCCCAAGGCGACGTCGCCGCTGCCCGCGCTGCCTACGAGCGCGTTCTTTCTCTGGTGCCCGCCGATGCCGTCGCCCGAGGCGAGCTCGCGGCGCTCGGCGATGGCGGAAGAAGCCGGCCGGACTAGGACGCTTCGGGGGGAGCTGGCGGGGTTGCTGGACGGCCGACCCGCGCTGCCCGGAGGCTGCGGATGCGATTCAGCTTGACCTCCACCACCTCGAATTCGAGCGGGCCCACGACGACGCGGTCGCCCAGGCGCGGTCGGCGGCCGAGCTCCTCGAGCACCACGCCGGCGATGGTGTCGGCGTTGCGGTGGCTGATCTCGAGCTCGAGCTCGGCCTCGAGGTCGACCACCAACATCGCTCCGGCGACCTGGTAGCTGCCGTCGCCGAGCTCGACCAGCTCGGGCTTCTCGGTGTCGAACTCGTCCTGGATCGGGCCGACGATCTCCTCGATGACGTTCTCGAGCGTGACCACGCCCGAGACGCCGCCGTACTCGTCGAGCACCGCCGCCAGGTGGACGCGCTCGGAGCGCATTCGGCGCATCAGGCGGTCGAGAGTGAGCGTCTCGGGGACGAATGCGATGTCGCGCCGGACCTCCTCCAGTGCGGCGATGGGCTTCTCGCGCCGGAATAGGTCCTTGATGTGGACCAGGCCGACGACCTTGTCGAGGTCGCCCTCGCAGAGCGGGAAGCGGGTGTGACCGCTGCGCCGAGCCAGGCGCAGGTTGTCTTCGATCGGCCGCTTGGTCGACAGGAAGACGACGTCGCCGCGCGGCACCATGATCTGCCGCGCCACCCGATGCGAGAGCTCGAACACGCTGTCCAGGAGGTCCCGCTTCTCGTCCGACATGTTGTCGGCATGGCTGCCGGCCAACAGGCGGCGTAGCTCCTCCTCGTCGTGGCCGAGCTCGTGCTCGGACACGGGCTTGATGCCCACCAGCCGCAGCAGGCCCATCGCTGCGTGGTTGAGCATCCAGATCATCGGGTAGGTGGCCTTGTAGAAGGCGTAGAGCGGCAGCGCGACGAACAGAGAGGTCGCTTTGGGCTCACGAATGGCGAGTGACTTCGGCGCCAGCTCCCCGAGCACGATGTGGAGCGCCGAGATCACGGCGAACGCGAGGGTCAGGCCGAGGGTGTGTAGGAGCTCGGGTGAGCCGAAGGGCAGGCGGGCGACGAGCGGCTCGAGGATCCAGGCGAAAGCCGGCTCGCCGACCCAGCCGAGGGCGAGACTGGTCAAGGTGATCCCGAGCTGGGTGGCCGACAGGTAGGCGTCGAGGTGGTGCAGCATGTGGCGGGCCAGCCGCCCGCTACGACGGCCCTTCTGCACCTCGGGATCGAGCTGCGTCGGCCGGACCTTGACCAGGGCAAACTCGGCGGCGACGAAGAAGCCGTTCAGGAAGATCAGCAGCAACGCCAGCAGTAGCCCGGTGGCGGGCGTCAGCAACGGGAGGTCGACGGGAGCGCTCGAGGCGAGGATCAGGAGGGGCACGACTGCGAAAGTATACTGGCCCGGCATGACGACCCCTGAAACAGAGCTCCGCCTGCGCCTGCGCCCCGGACGCGAGAAGTCGGTTCGCGACGGCCACCCGTGGCTTTTCTCGGGTGCAATCGCGGACGCGGAGGGGCCCGCCGATGCGCCCGTCGCGCGGATTCTGGCCGCCAACGGCGAGAGCCTCGGGGTCGGGTTCCACAGCCCGAAGAGCGATCTGCGGGTGCGCTTGCTCGATGGTTGGGGCGGTGCTGTCGACCAAGCCTTCTTCGCGTCGCGCCTGGCTGAGGCGTTGGCCCTGCGACAGGCGCTGGTGCCGCCCGATACCACCGGCTACCGCCTGTTGAACGCCGAGGGCGACGGCCTGCCCGGCTGGACTCTCGACCGCTTCGGCGAGGTGATCGTCAGCCAGGTGACGGTCGCCGGGCTCGAGGCGCTGCGCGGCGAGGCCTACGCGGCCCTGGCCGCGCTGTTGCCGGGGAGAACCGTGCTCCAGCGCAACAACGTGCCCTCGCGGCGCGGAGAAGGTCTCTCGGCGGCGGACGAGCTGGTGGTTTCGCCCGCCGGTGCCGCGCCGCCGGTAACCGCGTCGTTCCGCGAGCACGGGCTGGCGTTCACGGCCGACCTGTCGGCGGGCCAGAAAACCGGCTTCTACTTCGACCAGCGCGACAGCCGCGCGCTGGTGCGCGATTTGGCCGCCGGCCGGCGGACCCTCGATCTCTTCGCCTACGTCGGCGCCTTTGCCGCCTACGCCCTCGCCGGCGGCGCCAGCCAGGTGGTGGCGGTCGAGTCTTCGGCCAAGCTCGCCGCCGCGGGCGGCGACCACGTCACGAGCAACGGCCTCGACGGTGGGCTCCTCGACTGGCAGGCCGCCGACGTCTTTGTCTGGCTGCGCGAGACCGCGCCCGACTCGCTGTTCGACCTCGTGGTGTGCGACCCGCCGCCCTTGGTGCGTCGGCGCAACGACGTCGAGGCCGGAGCGCGGGCCTACAAGGACCTGAACCGCCTGGCCCTGCGCCGCCTGGCTCCCGGCGGCCTCTACCTGACCTTCACCTGCAGCGCCGGCGTCGATGCCAAGCTCTTTCGCCAAATCCTCTTCGCCGCCGCCCGCGAGGCCGGGGTCGAGCTTCAGCTCCTGCGGCCGCTCGCCGCCGCCCTCGACCATCCGGTGGCGGTGACCCATCCGCAGGGGGAGTACCTCAAGGGCTGGCTGTGCCGTCGGCGAGGCGCCGACTGAGCCCTGTTTGACACTGGTTTTGCCGCTTTGCTAGTCTCCGCCGCCTCTTCTCCGTGCTCCGCCACCGCCGGTCAGGCAGTGGTAGGGTAGCGGGGCGGCAAGTGAAGGCCTGTAGCTCAGTTGGTTAGAGCGCCACGTTGACATCGTGGAGGTCAACGGTTCGAGTCCGTTCAGGCCTACCAATTTTCTCGAGACGCACCCGCTACGGCGGGCGCGGGAGGATGGAACGCACGCGAGTTGCACGGCGATTGCGGATACACAGGCGCTTAGCTCAGCTGGTTAGAGCGCTACCTTCACACGGTAGAGGTCATCGGTTCGAGTCCGATAGTGCCTACCATGCTCCCGCCGCCGTCCGCGTTCCATCGACTCCTGCCGCAGTGATGTCGTCCCCAAGTCTGATGCCCTCATGACGACCGAAGCGGTCGCCCGCGTCGCGCTGACCCTGCCTGACGGCTCGGTGCGCGAGGTGCCTGTCGGCACGACACCGCTCGAAGTGGCAGCGGGCATCGGGCCGCGCCTCGCGCAGGCCGCCCTCGGCGCCGAGCTCGACGGCAAGCTCGTCGATCTGCGGGCGCCCCTGCGGGTTGGTGGCCGTTTCGCCGTGGTCACCAACAAGCACGCGCGGGCCGGTGAGCTGGTACGCCACAGCGCGGAACACGTGATGGCCGACGCCGTCAAGCGGCTGTGGCCCGAGGCCGAGATCGACGCCGGCCGGCAGGATCACAGCGAGAAATACCAGTACGACTTTCGTTTCCCGCGCGCCTTCACTCCCGACGACCTCGAGAAGATCGAGGGCAAGATGCGGGAGATCGTGCGCGAGGACGCGAGCTTCGAGCGCATCGAGGTGTCGCGCGAGGAGGCGCATCGGATCTTCAGCGAGATGGGCGAGACCCTGAAGATCGAGCGTCTGGCCGACATTCCGGCTGGGGAGACCATCACCGTGTTCCGTCACGGTGGCTTTGCCGACCTCTGCCGAGGCCCCCATGTCCAGCGCGCGTCGCAGATCGGCGCCGTCAAGCTACTCGAGGCCTCGGGCGTCTACTACCGTGGCGACGAGAGCCGCGAGCGTCTGCAGCGCATCTACGGCACCGCCTTCTCCAGCCAGGCCGAGCTCGACGCCCATCTCGCGCAGGTCGAAGAAGCGCGGGCGCGAGATCATCGGCGCCTGGGCATCGATCTCGACCTCTTCAGCTTCTCGCCGTTGGCCCCCGCCACTCCCTTCTTCCATCCGAAGGGCGCCGTCGTCTACAACGGCCTGGTGCAGTTCGTCCGCGAGCTGCAGACCAAGCGCGGCTACGGCGAGGTGGTGACCCCGCAGATCCTCGACCTCGAGCTCTGGCACACCTCGGGCCACTACGCGAACTATCGCGATGCGATGTTCATGACCGAGGTGGACGAGCGGCAGTTCGCGGTCAAGCCGATGAACTGCCCGACCCACTGCCTGATCTTCAAGACCGCCAAGCGGTCCTACCGCGACCTACCGATCCGCTATGCCGACTTCGGGCGCCTGCATCGTTACGAGCGCAGCGGCGTCACCGCTGGCCTGACCCGGGTGCGCAGCTTTGCCCAGGACGACGCCCACATCTTCTGCACCGAAGAGCAGGTCGAGGCCGAGGTGCTGGCGGCGGTGCGGATGATCCTCGAGATCTACACCGCCTTCGCCTTCAGCGACATCCAGATCAACCTGTCGACCCGACCCGAGAAGTCGATCGGGACCGCCGAGCTGTGGGCCAAGGCCGAGGGTGGTCTGGCTTCGGCGCTGACCAAGGCGGGGCTCGCCTTCGAGGTCAACCCGGGCGACGGCGCCTTCTACGGGCCGAAGATCGACTTCCAGATCAAGGACGCGATCGGTCGCTTCTGGCAGCTCGGCACCGTGCAGCTCGACTACCAACTGCCGCAGCGCTTCGACCTGTCCTACATCGGCGCCGACGGCGGCGAACACCGCCCCGTGATGATCCATCGCGCGATGCTGGGCTCGCTCGAGCGTTTCCTCGGCATCCTCGTCGAGCACACCGCGGGCAGCTTCCCGGTGTGGCTGGCGCCGATCCAGGTCGCCGTCCTGCCGGTGTCCGAGAAGGTGGCCGCCTACGCCGAGAGCGTCACCGCCGAGCTCGAGGCTGCCGGTCTGCGAGTCGAGCTCAAGCTCGACAACGAAAAGCTCGGCTACAAGATTCGCCAGGCGCAGTTGCAGAAGGTGCCGTACATGTTGGTGGTCGGCGCCCGCGAGGCGGAGACCTCGACGGTGGCGGTGCGGTTGCGCAAGGGCGAGGATCTCGGCGCACAGTCGGTTGCGGACTTCCTCGCACGAGTGCAGAATCTGATCGTGTCTCGCAGCAATCAGCTTTGACGGCCGGGGGCCTGGTTTCCCGGCTGGATCCATTGCCACGGGCCCGCGCCCGCGACGGCCGAGGGGCCGTTGCGTCGTTGCGCCGGTTCCAGCTCCCTGGGGGGTGAGCTCGCATCGACAAGACGACGCGCACGAATGAAGGCATCCGCGTTCCGCAGGTCCGGGTCATCGACGCCGACGGCTCGCAGGTCGGGGTCATCACCATCGATCAGGCACTGAAGCTGGCGCGCGAGCGCCTGCTCGACCTGGTCGAAGTGGCGCCGACCGCCAAGCCGCCGGTCTGCCGCATCATGGACTTCGGCAAGTTCATGTACCAGCAGAAGAAGAAGGCCCACGACGCGAAGAAGAAGCAGAAGGTCTTCGTCGTCAAGGAGGTCAAGTTCCGGCCCAACATCGACGAGCACGACTACGACTTCAAGTTGCGCAACGCCAAGCGCTTCCTCGAAGAGGGCGACAAGGTGAAGGCGACGGTGCAGTTCCGTGGCCGTGAGATGGCCCGCACCGAGCTCGGTGCCCGGCTCCTCGAGCGGGTGGGGCGCGACATCGGAGAGGGCGGGGTGCTAGAATCCCACCCCGAGCTGAACGGCAACCGGATGCACATCATCATCGGTCCGCCGCGTCACCGGCAGCCTCACGCAGAAAAGTCGGAGTCCGAGTCGGCGGCAGAGTAGGCCTGCCGGCGTTTTTTTGTCCGTAGACAGGGATTTTCGAGTAGAAAAGGAGAACGGCCTTGCCCAAGCAGAAGACTCACAAGGGGGCGGCCAAGCGCTTCAAGGTCACGGCGACCGGGAAGGTGTTGCGGGGTCACCCCGGGCACAGTCACATCCTGACCAAGAAGACGACGAAGCGGAAGCGTGGTCTGCGCGGCACCTCGTTGGTGGCGCCCGAGTTCACGCCCATCATCCGCGGCATGATTTCGTCGTAGGAGACGGGTTGGCGGCCACTTCGGCCGCCCCCGACTCACGCAGGGTTTCGCACCAGAAACGACAATCCCAGAACCGCCCGCGGAACGGACCTGTCCGCGGCGGCTTCGCCGTCTCACCGGCATCCGGCCGGTGAACCCCTCGCGGGGACCGACGGCACCCAACGCTCCCGGCGGGAGCAGAAACGAGGTTCGCGATGGCACGCGTCAAGCGCGGTAACAAGAAGACCCAGAAGCGCAAGAAGATCCTCAAGCTGGCAAAGGGCTATTTCGGCACCAAGCACAACGCTTACCGGATGGCCAAGCAGGCGGTCGAGAAGGGCCTTGCCTACTCCTACCGCGACCGCAAGAAGAAGAAGCGGAACTTCCGCAGCCTGTGGATCGTGCGCATCAACGCCGCCTCGCGCCTGAACGGCCTCTCCTACAACCGCCTGATCGCCGGGCTCAAGCTGGTCGGCTCGCCGCTCGACCGCAAGATGCTGGCCGAGCTCGCGGTGCGCGACGCCCAGGGCTTCGCCGACCTCGCCACGCAGGTGAAGAAGGCCCTCGAGGCCGCCCCCTCCTCGGCCGCCTGAGCGGCGGTCAGCTCCGATGAGCGGCGAGGGCAGCACCTCGGGCGGTGACATCACCGCTCTCGGCCAGCGCTTTGCGGCCGAGGCGGCCGCGGTCGAGGCACGCCCCGACCGCGGCGCCTACGAGGCGTTGCGCCTCGGCTGGCTGGGCCGCAAGGCCGGCGAGGTGACCCTGCTCCTCACCGGCCTCGGCAAGCTGCCGGCCGACCAGCGGCGGCCGGCCGGGCAGGCCATCAACGACCTGAAGCGCACCGTCGAGACCCGTCTCGACGAGCTGGCGGTGCGCGTGGCGGCAGCGGAGGAGGAGGCTCGGCGCCGCGGCGCGGCCCTCGACCTCACGCTCCCGGGTCGCCGGCCCCAGCTGGGAGCCCTGCATCCGGTGACCTTGGTCACCCGCGAGATCGAAGCGATCTTTGCCGAGCTGGGCTATAGCGTCGCCCTGGGACCCGAGGTGGAGAGCGAGTTTCACAACTTCGAGGCGCTGAACATCCCCGCCGACCACCCGGCGCGCGATGCTGCCGACACCTTCTTCCTCGCCGACGGGCGGCTGCTGCGGACCCACACCTCGCCCGTGCAGATCCGCACCATGCTGTCGCGCCAGCCGCCGATCCGCGTCATCTGCCCGGGGCGCGTCTACCGCAACGACAACGACCTGCGACATTCGCCGATGTTCCACCAGGTCGAGGGGCTCTGTGTCGGCGAGGGGATTACTTTCGGCGACTTGAAGGGCACGCTCGAGGCCTTCCTGCGCCGGCTCTTCCTGCCGAGCACCGAGGTACGGCTGCGGCCCAGCTTCTTCCCCTTCACCGAGCCCTCGGCCGAGGTCGACATCACCTGCCAGCTGTGCAGCGGCGCCGGCTGCGCCACCTGCTCGCACACCGGCTGGATGGAGATTCTCGGCTCCGGCATGGTCGACCCGCGGGTACTGGCGGCCTGTGGCATCGACCCCGACCGCTACAGCGGCTTCGCGTTCGGCATGGGCCTCGACCGCGTGGCGATGAACCGCTTCGGCATTCCCAACATCCGGACGCTGTTCGAGAACGACGAGCGGCTGTTGCGGCAGGTGCGGCTGTGAAGTTCTCCTGCAACTGGCTCGCCGACTTCGTCGACCTGCCGGCGGACAAGGACGAGCTGGCGCGCGCGGCCACCGCCTGCGGCCACGCGGTGGAGGGCGTCGAGGCCCAAGGCGACGACATCGTCCTCGACGTCGACGTCACCAGCAACCGGCCCGATGCCATGAACCACTTCGGGTTGGCTCGCGATCTCGCCGTCAAGCTGGGCGTGGCCCTGAGAGGGCCGGCGATCCCCGCGCTCGTGCCCGACAGCGCCTCCGCCACCTTTCCGTCTGCGTTTCCGCCCGCGTTTCCAATTACTGTCGAGCTGACCGATCCGGCCGCCTGCCCGCGCTATGCCGCGCAGATCATCCGAGGCGTGCGGATCGGGCCGAGCCCGGCGTGGCTCAGGACGCGACTCGAAGCGATCGGCCAGCGGTCGATCAACAACGTCGTCGACGTTACCAACTACGTGATGTGGGAGCTGGGGCAGCCGCTCCACGCCTTCGATCTCGCAACCCTCCGTGGCGAGAGGATCGTCGTTCGTCGCGCCCGCGCGGGCGAGGTGCTGACCACGCTCGACGGCCAGAAGCGCACTCTGGATCCCGAGATCCTGGTCATCGCCGACGCCGAACGGACGATCGCGCTCGGCGGTGTCATGGGCGGCCTCGACACCGAGGTGACGGCGCAGACGTGCGACATCCTGCTCGAGGGCGCGCACTTCGCCAAGGCGGTGATCCGGCGCGGCGCCAAGCGCCTGGGCATGCACACCGATGCGTCGCACCGCTTCGAGCGGGGCGCCGACCCCTTGGCTTGCGCTGCCGCGGTGCGACGGGGTGCCGCGCTGATCGCCGAGGTCGCGGGCGGTACGGTGGCGGCAGGAGCGGTCGACGCGCGTGCCGACGAGCTCTACGCCGTCGACGGCCGGCTGACGGCCAAGCGGCCGATCCGTCTCGAGCGCGAGCGACTGTGCCGGCTCCTCGGGCTCGACGTGCCGGCTGCCGAGGTCGAGCGCATCCTCGTGGGTCTAGGCTGCAAGCTGTCAGCCGAGGGGTCCGACGCCTGGCAGGTCGAGGTGCCGTCGTGGCGTTGGTACGACATGGAGCTGCCGGCCGACCTCTACGAAGAGGTGCTGCGCTTCGTCGGCTGTGACGCGGTGCCGGTGACCCTGCCGCGGCTGGCTGGCCCCGACGCGCCGGCGAGCCCGGAGGTCGAGCTCGGACGCCGTCTGCGCGACGTCCTGGCAGCCTGTGGCTTCGCCGAGGCGATCAACTATGGATTCGAGTCCCCCGAGGCGGCGCGTTCCGTGGCGACCCTCGGTACCGGCGAGACGTTTCTGACGCTGACCAACCCGCTCTCCGATCGCTACTCGACGCTGCGGCGCTCGTTGCTGCCCGGTCTCGTCGAGAGCGCCGGTTTCAACCTCCGGCGCGGTGCCGAAGCAGTCCGGCTGTTCGAGCTCGGGCACGTCTTTCACGACGAGGAATTCGAGACCCTGGCGGTCGTCCAGGGTGGCCGCCTGGGCACGCCATGGCAGCGCGCCTTCGACCTCGATCTCTACGACCTCAAGGGCGTGCTGGAGACGCTCGCCGAGGACCGTGGCGTCGGGCTCGACCTGGTGGCGGCCGATCTGGTTGGCTTTCAGGGCGGGCGCTCGGGCGAGATTCGGTTGGCGGGGGAGCGGATCGGCACCTTCGGCGAGCTGGCGATCGGCGACGCGCCCTTCCCGCTGTTCGCCTGCGAGCTGCGCACGGATCGACTCCTCGCGGCGGCGGCCGTCCGCGTCCGTGTCCAGCCGGCGTCCCGGTTCCCAGGGATTGCCGTCGACCTCACGCTGACGCACGCTCTTGCCACCGGGTGGCACGAGCTGGCGACGGCGATCGAGGCGGCGCGGGCGCCCCTGCTCGTGCGTTTCGGCCTCAAGGATCGCTACCGCGGCAAGGGTGTGCCAGCCGGTGCGGTCAACACCACGATCGGCTTCTACTACAACGCCGACGAGCGCTCGCTGACCCAGGACGAGGTCAACGACTGGCACCGTGCGCTCACCGCCGCGCTGCAGGAGCGTTTCGGTTGGCAGGAGCCGGCGGTGCCCGGCGGGAAGGCAGACTGATGTCCAGTCCCGGATCGATGTCCGGTCCCTTGTCCGTCGAGCTCGACGCGCTCGACGCCAAGGTGCAGGCCGCGGCGGCGGAGATCGAGCGCCTGCGTGCCGTCAACCGTGAGCTCGAGCATCGTCTCGAGGACGCCGAGCGGCGGCTCACGGCGGCCGAAGTCGCCGCCAGCGACAGCAGTTGGCAGCGCGAACGCGACGAGATCCGTCAGCGTGTGGCCTCGCTGGTCGGCAAGCTCGACGGCCTGCTCGAGACCTGATCCAGTCGGTCCACCTTGGTCATGGCTGGCCTCGGCCGGCGGGCAGCGGTCGAGGATCGGCATGGTCGTTGCCGTCGCGCTGGTCAAGAGCGGCCAGCAGCCGAGGCCGCGCAGGCGCATGAGCTGTGACGTGTCGCGGCCAGGCAGTCCCCAACTGCCGAGGCGGGCCCGCCGCCGCTCGGGAAGCAAGCCCAGAGCCTGGGCGTAAACCGGGTCGAACTCGAAGCGGGCCGCCGCCGCGGGGCTCCTCCCTAAAGCCATCAGAGTGCGCACGTGGCTCGCGGTCTGGCGGCGCTCGCGAGGCGCCCGCGCCGGCTCCCAGCGCTGTCGCTGCCACCAGGACACGCCACCCACAGCGACCAGAGCCAGCAGCAGCATGCTCGGCAGCAGCTGGCGGCCGGAGAGCTGACGAAGGCGATCGAGGGAACGGTCGATGCCGACGGCGGTCCCGATCGTGGCGATCGCCAGGAGCGGTAGCAGGAAGCGGGTGGCGGTGAAGAAGTACAGCCCGTAGGTGCCGACGTTGAGCACGATCCAGAGCCCGCAGCCGGCGATCGCCAGGCGTCTCCCCGGTGCGCTGCCGTCAGCCCATTGCCGGCGGGCGACGAGAGCGATGACCGCCCAGCCGACGAGCGGCCACCAACGTCCGACATAGGCCGCCGCCCGCAGTCCCGGCAGCCCGAGGAGGGCGCGCAGCACGAACAGCGCACTCTCGGCAGAGAGGCCGAAGGGCGTGCTCAGACCGGCGTAGCGTTTGGGAATCCACAGGTCGTAGGCGGTGAGGCGCGTGGGGTCGAGCCCGGACCGCCACAGCAAGACGACGCAGGCGAGCGGAAAGGCGCCAGCCAGGACGGCGGTCGACAGCCAGCGTCGCGGTTGCGCGCGGAGACTCGGGGCGAGCAGGAGAAGCAGGGCGGGCGCGGCGAGGATGCCAACCACCGGGCGCAGACCCCAGGCCACGCCGAGGGCGGCGGGGCAGACGTGTTGCCAGACGCCGAGCGGACGCCGGGTGAGGAGCGCGAGCGTCGGCAGACCAAGGGCCGTCAGCACCGCGACGGTCGCGGCGAGGTCGGACAGCGTGGTCGTGGCGAGCCAGATGGGCACCGGCGCACCGAGCCAGAGGAGGCCGGCGACGAGCGGGGCGGTGGCACTGCGAGGGGCGGCGGGGGCTCGAACCAGCCCGGCCAAGCGTTCGGCTGCGCGGGCGATCAGCAGAGCGAGCAGGGCCCCGAGCCCGGCGTTCAGTCGCCAGAGGTCGGTGGCGGGGACCCCCAGGCGCAGGGCGCCGGCCAGGATCAGCGGCCAGCCGGGAGCGTAGCGCGGGCGAATGCGCAGCGGCCCGATCTGCAGGTAGTACGTCCCGTTGTCGTTGATGGCCTGCGCCGAGGCCACGTATTCGAGCGCGTCGGGCCGCGGCGCGAAGTCGCCGCCGGCGGGATGGCCGAGGACCAGACCGGCGAGCCCCAGACCGGCGAGCAGAGCGTAGGCCCACCAGGACCGCGGGTCGTGCCGGGCTACCGTCGTTGCCTGCATGGTCGGCTGCATGAGGGAGCCTACGGATCGACCGGCGCGCGCGTCGCGGTCGGCTGCCCGCCCACCGGCGCTACGATGGGCCGGATGTCCGCCGTGCCAGCAGCCGTCGCCGATACGTTGGCGCGGACGCGCGAGCTGGTGCTCGCCCACGGCTGGAACACCACGGCCTATCAGCTGCTCAACCCGGGCCTCGAATATTGGTTCGCCGCCGCCGGCGATGCCGTCGCGGGCTATGTCGAGAACGGCCCCTGGTGGGTGGTCGCCGGCGCCCCGGTGGCGGCGCTGGAGCGTCTGCCGACGGTGGTCGCCGAGCTCGCGGTGGCGGCGCGGGCGCGCGGAGCGCAGGTGGCCTACTTCGCCGCCGAGCGCCGCTTGGAGACGGTGCTCGCAGCCGCCGCCGGCCCGCCGACCCGGCTGCTCCTCGGGGCTCAGCCCTTCTTCGACCCGAAGGCCTGGCCGTCGGGGCTGGCGCGACATGCCTCGCTCCGCGCGCAGCTCCTGCGTGCCACGCACAAGGGGGTCGTCGTCGCCGAGTGGACGGCCGCGATGGCCAGCGAGCACCCGGCCCTTCGCCGCTGCCTGGCCGAGTGGCTCGAGCGCCGCGGCCTGCCGCCGCTCGAGTTCATGACCACGCCCTGGACGCTTGGCCGGCTCGCCGACCGCCGCATCTTCGTCGCCGAACGCGGCGGCGAGGTGGTGGGCTTCCTGGTCACCAGCCCGGTGCCGGCGCGGCGGCTCGCCCTCGTCGAGCAGACGGTGCGCGGCGCGGCGGCTCCCAACGGGACGGCCGAGCTCCTGATCGACACCGCCTTCCGCGCCCTGGCCCCCGAAGTCGAGCTGGTGACCCTGGGCCTCGCGCCGCTGTCAGCGCGGGCCGGCGGCTGGGACAATCACTCCCGGTGGCTGCGCACGCTGGTGGCGTGGTCGCGCGCCCACGGTCGCCGCTTCTACAACTTCCGTGGTCTCGAGACCTTCAAGGCGAAGCTCGACCCGGTGGCCTGGGAGCCGGTGTGGCTCCTCACCGACGCTCCGGCGATCGGCCCCGGGCTTCTCTGGGCGACGGTCGCGGCCTTCGCGGCCGGCCGCCCGGTGCGTTTCCTGGCCCGAGCGCTGGGCCGCGCGGTGGCCCAGGAGTTGGCGCCGAGACCGCGGGGCCGAAGGCCAGTGCGCGTAGCGCACGGTCAAAATAGGACCTAGGCTGCGGCTTGGCCGGCGGCGAGCTCGGCCAGGGTCAGCTCACAGGTAGCGCCTTCGCGCGCCTGCACCAGGCGATCCGCCAGGGCGGTCAGACGGTCCCCGAGGGCCGGGTCGAGCGTGGCGAGCGCTTCCTGGCGCGGCAGATCGTAGGCGGCGAGCGCGTCCGCCACCGACACGGTGTGGGGATCGCGGGCCAGCAGGAAGGCATCGGTCTCGGTCGGCGTCGGATGGGCGACCAAGCCAGCCTCGACCAGGGGCTGGAGCAGGATGCGGATTTCGTCGGCGGGCAGGCCCAGCCGCGCTTCGAGAGCGACCAGGGGAGCGATGGGCAGACCCTGGCGGAACCGCACGACGAGGAACGTCAGCGCCACCAGACCCGCCCAGGCCTCGCGCAGCGGCGCTGCGACCGGCGGCCGCGGCCCGAAGTGCACGGGGTGTTGGACCAGGAAGGCGATCTCGCAGCCGAGCAGGACGAGAACCCAGGCGGCCTCGATCGACAGCAGGAAGAAGAGGGCGACGGCGAAACCGCCGTAGACCAGGTTGGTGCTCCAGCCGAAACTGTCGACGTACCAGCCGAAGGCATGGCGCAGTAGCTCGAACAGGCTGCCGGCGGCGAGGCCGCCCGCGAGCGCGCTGCTGAAGCGCACCGGCGCGTACGGCACCATCCAGTAGAGCATGGTCAGGGCCAGGACGATGACGATGTAGGGCACGGCCCGCAGGAACGCTGCCTGCTCGAGGATCGCGGCGAAGTCCGGGCGCTGTTGGATCAGCAACAGGGCCGAGAACGAGGCGCCGATCAGCAGAGGGCCCCAGAACAGGAGCAGGGTGAACGACAGCAGACGGACGCGGAACGGCCGCTCGACGGTCACCCGCCAGATCCTGTTGAGCACCTCCTCCAGAGTGCCGAAAGCGGCCAGTGAGACCACGGCGAAGGCCACCAGGCCAAACCGCGGCAGGCTCTCCGACTGGGTCAGAAACTCCTGCAGCCGGTCGGCGATGGCGCCCTGGCTGTACGGCAGCATCTGCTCGAGGGCGGCGACGATCTTGGTGCGGTAGGAGTCGAAGAGCTGGCGGCCGATGAACGAGAAGGCCGCCAGCAGGGGCACCAGCGACGTCACGCTGACGAAGGCGAGGGCGGCCGAGAGGACCACGATGCGGTCCTCGTAGGAGCGTTTGAACAGCGCGAGCAGAAAGTGGAAGGGCAGCTGCCAGCCCGGCAGGCGCGCGATGACTCCGTTGGTGGCCGCACGCCGACTTGCTCCCGCGCCGTCGACGAGGTCCGAGGCAGCGGCCCGTGGGCGCTTGCGGGAGCCGCGTCGGGTGGCTACCACGGTACCTGGTCGCCACGCTGCGGCAGCTCGGGCCGCGGCCAGCCGAGCTCGACCAGGGCCGCAGCCAGAGCCTTGCGCGGCGGATCCTCGCCATGGTTGAGGAAGACCCGCTGCGGGGTCGTCGGCAGCGCCCGACACCAGCGCAGGAGCTCCTCGCGGTCGGCATGCGCCGACAGCCCCTGCATTTGCGCAATCTCGGCCTTGACCACCACCCGCTGGCCATGGATGCCGACGGCGTCGGCGCCCTCGAGCAGCGCCCGCCCACGCGTGCCGGCCGCCTGATAGCCGACGAACAGCACCGTCGATGCCGGGTCGGGCAGGTGATGGATCAGGTGGTGGACGACCCGCCCGCCGTTGGCCATGCCGCTGGCCGCGACGATGACGGCCGGTTCGCGGCGGTAGTTGAGCGACTTCGACTGCTCACTGCTGTTCATGAACTGGAAACGGTCGGCTGCGAGCGGGCTGCGCGCGGCCTCCTCGAGGGCGACGAGGTCGGGGTCGTGCTCGCCGTGCGCCTGGTCATACAGGCGGGTGGCCTTGGCGGCCATCGGGCTGTCGACGAAAACCTGGCTCGGGTCGAGCAGGCCGCGGTCGGCGAGAGCGGCGAGATGCCAGAGCAGGTCCTGCGTGCGGCCGAGGGCGAAAGCTGGGATGACCACCATGCCGCCGCGGGCGAAGGTGCGCGCGATGACCGCCGCCAGAGCGTCTTCGACCGGCGCGTGCGGGTGGCTGCGGTCGCCGTAGGTGGATTCGAGCAGGAGCGCCGCCGGCGGGTCGAGCGGCGGCTCGGGATCGTGCAGGATCGGCACGTCGTAGCGACCGACGTCGCCCGAGAAGCACCAGCTCCGACGCTCCCCGTCGCTGCCCTTGGCCGAGACCTCGATGCTGGCGGCGCCGAGCAGGTGGCCGGCGCGGCGAAATCGGAAGTGGATGCCGGCGCCGAGCTCACGCACTGCGTCGAACGGCAGGGGCTCCAGGCGATCGATGGCGGCCCGGGCGTCGCGCACGGTGTAGATCGGTCGCGGCTTGGCGTGCCGACTGTAGCGCCGACGGGTGGCGTAGCGCGCCTCTTCCTCCTGCAGGGCGCCGGCGTCCTCGAGCACGAGCGCGGCGAGGCCGCGGCTGGGCTTGGTGCAGTAGATCGGCCCGCGAAATCCCTCGGCCACCAGCCGCGGCAGCAGCCCGGAGTGGTCGAGGTGAGCGTGGGTGAGCAGCACGGCGTCGAGTGTGGCGGGGTCGAACGGAAAGGCCGCGCGATTGCGCTGCTCGAGCTCGTCGTCCCCCTGGTAGAGGCCGCAGTCGACGAGGAGCCTCGACTTGCCGAGCTCGAGCAGGGTCGAGCTGCCGGTGACGGTGCCGCAGGCGCCCAGGAACGTTACGTTGCCCATGCCGGGAGCGTATAGGATTGAGCCGGAGTAGGAACCACCGAGGCAGGGCCTCGAGGAGCACGACGATGGCCGACAAGATCGAGAAGGCGAAGGACGCGGTCGCCGAGGCGGTGACCGATACCGTCGAGCGCGCGCGCGACGCCGTGGCGGATCGCATGGAAGCGGCCCGGGAGCGTCTGGACGACGCCACGGACGACCTGCAGCGCAAGGCGCGGCGGGTGTCCGAGGAAGTGCGTCGCGAGGCCGAGGCCGGTGCCAAGAGCGCCAAGAAGAGCTACGAGCAGGCGGTCGACGGCTTGAAGCGCGGCTACACCAAGGTACGCAAGGACATGGGCGGGTTGACCCAGGATGTCACCAGCTACGTGCGTGACAACCCGGGCAAGTCGATTCTGATCGCTGCCGGCGTCGGCTTCGTGGTGGGTCTGCTGTTCCGTGCCGGAGAGCGCGACCGCAACTAACGAGCGGCCGTCACCAGAGGAGCGTGAGCGTCGTGGACGCCGTCATTTTCCGAGCCGAAGACGAAGAGGACTGGGAGGAGCACCCGCAGTCCGCGCGGCGCCTCGCGCCGGACCCGGGCGAGGAGCCCGACGACGACCTTGCGGGGTCGCGCTACGACGATGCCGAGGAGTGGAGCGACGAGGAGTCCGAGGAAGCGGGCGAGCGCCGGCTCGACGGCGCCGACGGCGATAACGAGGCCGCGCCGGAGCCGCCGCCCGCCCGCCGCCGGCAAGTCGCGGCCGCTGCTTCCCGTCTGGCCGGGGGCCCCAGAATGGCGGTCGACGACATCCTCGACGAGCTCCTGCCCGAGCAGCTCGACTGGCAGCGCATCGTCAAGACCTACCCGCTGACGGCGGTGCTCGTCGCGGCCGCGGGCGGGTTCGTTCTCGGGCGCTACAAGGGCCTCGCGGTGGTAACGGCGCTGTCGGCGTTTGCCGCCGACGCCGTGGCGGACAACGTCAACGAACTGTTGGGCGACGAGCTCCTCTAGGCGGCCGCCGGCAGGCACCGGCTGCAAGCCGTCCCTGCGAGCTTGATCCATGCGCCGGCTGCTACACATTTCGGACGTCCATTTCGGCCCCCCGCACCTGGCCCAGCTGTCGGCCGGGGTCCTCGCCTTGGCCGCCGAGCGCAAGCCGGACCTGGTGATCCTCTCCGGCGACCTCACCCAGCGCGCCAAGCCCCAGCAGTTCCGCGAGGCTCGCGCCTTCGTTGACGCCATGCCGGTGCCGACCTTGGTGGTGCCGGGCAATCACGATGTTCCGATGTACCGCGTCTGGGAACGGGTGTTCGACCCTTACGGCGCCTACCGTCGCCATTTTTCCGAGGAGCTCGAGCCGAGCTGGCGTGACGACGAGCTCTTCGTCGCTGGCGTCAACACCGCGTTCAACTGGACGATCAAGGACGGTCGCATCCGGCTACGCCGCCTGCAGGAGCTTGCCGATCAAATGGCGGCGATCCCCGAGTCGATGCTCAAGGTCGTGGTCGCCCACCACCACCTGATTCCACCACCGACCTTCGGCAGTCAACAGGTGCTGCGCAACGCCTACGAGGCGATCGACGTCTTCTCCCAAGCGGGTGTCGATCTCGTACTGTCCGGGCATCTGCACCAGGCGTACATCGGCAACAGCGAAGAGTTCTATCCCAAGGGCCGGCCACCGGTGGTCATCGTCCACTCGGGGACGACGACGAGCAGCCGCGGCCGTGGCAGCGAGCGCGACAAGAACACCTGCAACTGGATTGTCGTCGACCGTGAGCTGATCGTCGTTTCGCAGCTGCGCTGGCAGCGCGAGTGGGGGCGGTTCGCCGAGCACAGTCGGCACGTCTACCCGCGCCAGGAACGCGCGCCCTACACCCTCGAGGGGCTCCTGCCGCCGATCTAGTCCGGCCCTGCGGGCGCTGAGAGACCCTGCGTCTGGGAACTGCGTCCCCTGATCGGACGGCCGAAGGCCAGTGCGCGGAGCGCACGATCAAATAAGACTGTCGTCGTCCTCTTCTTCGTCCTCGCCCGCCGGCATGCCGACGGTGACCCGGAGATCCTGGGGTCGGATGTGCCTGGCAATCGCGGCGTTGGCCCAGGCGAGGTCGACCTCGTTCAGGCGTGCAGCGACCCAGGCCGGGTCGTCGCCCTGGGTGCCGTAGAGCCCGGCATCGGCCAGCATCTCCGCCCACTGCCGCGCCGTCTCGCGCCGGAAGGGCTCACGCCCGAGCAGATACGACCGGGCCTCCGCGAGCTCATGCGCCTCGAGACCGTGCGCCACCAGGCGAGCGAGCTCCTCGCGGACGCCCCGCTCGGCCTGCTCGACGGTGGCGGGCGAGGTTCCGACGTAGGCGACGAGGCGGCCGGCGTCGAAGCCGGCGCCGGCGGTGGTGTGGGCATAGGCCGTGTAGGCCAACCCCTCGCGCTCGCGGATGCGGGCCGGAATCCGCCCGGTGAGGCCGGCACCGGAGCCGAGCACGACGCTGACGAGCTGCAGGGCCGGGTAGTCGCTATGGCCTCGCGGCACGGTGAGGTGGCCGACGTAGAGATGGGCCTGATCCGTGGCGGGGGTGGGCACCTCGCGGTGGCGGTCCTCGAGGCCGGCGGGTGCCGGTGCCTCGCGGTGGCGCTCGAGGTCGTTGCTGAGCCCGCCGAACAGGGCCTCGACGCGCGTCCGCACCGCCTCCTCTGGCACGTCACCGGCGACGGCGATGACCATCCCTTCTGCCAGCGAACGGGCGTGGAACGAGGCGCAGTCGGCCGTGGTCAGCGTGGCCAGGCTCTCGCGGCTGCCCTGCAGTGGGTAGGAGCGCGGGTGGGGGTGGTAGAGCTGGGCGAGGAAGCCCCAGCCGCTGACCACGTCGGGCTGGTCGGCGAGGCTCTCGAGCTCGGCTGCCGTCTGGCGGCGGAGCCAGTCGAAGCGATCGGCCGGAAACGCCGGCTCGCGTACCAGCTCGGCGGCCCACTCCAGGGCCAGCGGCCAATCGGCTGCCAGCGCGTCGATGGCCAGGCCGTGCACGTCGACCGAACCGGCGCTGTTCAACGCCGCGCCCCGGTTCTCGGCGTCCTCGGCGATCTGCCGCCAGGTCCGCTCGCGGCTGCCCTCGGCGAGCATGCGGCCGGCGAGCAGGGCCTGGCCTGGAATCGTCTCGACGCGCGCACCGCCGCGCAGCCAGACCCGCAGCGAGACGACCGGCGCGCCGGCGACGCGCCGCACACGAGTGAGCAGGCGATCGCTCAAGCGGCGGGGAGCGACCAGCCGATGAGCGCGCCGCGCTCGGGGTGGAGGTAGCGGGCGGCGAGGCCGGGCAGGCGCTCGAGGTCGCAGGCGAGGGCCGCGCGGAGCTGGCGCTCGGCATGGCCGAGGGAGAACAGGGTGACGCCGGCGCCGACGCTGATCGCCTGCTGATGGACGCCCTCGTGGCCGAACACCCAGTCGGCGAGCATGACCCGGCGAATGCGATCCGCCTCGGCGGGGGCGAGCGGCGCTTGCGTGAGCAGCTCCAGCTGGTGCCAGAGGGCAGCCTCGACGGTAGCTGGCTCGACGCCCGGCAGGAGCTCGCAGGCGAAGGTGACGAGGCCGCGATCCGGTGACTCGCTGACGTCGGCGGAGACGAACGAGCAGAGCTGGCCCTCGTCGACCAGGGCGCGTTGCAGGCGGCTGGCGCGGCCGACCACCAAGGCGGACAGGAGGAAGCGCAGGCCGGCGTGGTCGTCGCTCGGTGCCGATGGCCCCGGCAGGGTGATCAGGCCACGGGCGACCTCGCCGTAGCGGCGCTCGAGTCGCTGCGGCGGGACCGCGGGCACGGTGATCGGCGCGGCGACCCGCGGCCGCGGCGGATTGCCACCGCGAGGCGGCAACTGCCCGAGGGTCGCCTCCACCGCCTCGACGACCTCAGGTCCGACATCTCCGGAGACCACCAGGACGGCGTTGTCGGGGCCGTAGAAACGGTGATGAAACGCGGCGAGCTCGTCAGGGCCCACCCCGGCCAACGTCTCGGCATGCCCGAGCACCGAGCGAGCGTAGGGGTGCTCGCCGAAGAAGGCGGCGTGGACGGCGAGCTCGAGGGCGTCCCAGGGGTCGTCCTCGTACATGCCGATCTCTTCGAGAATCACCTGGCGCTCGCTCGCCACCGCGGACGGCTCGAGTCGCAGCCCGGCCATGCGGTCGGCCTCGATGGCGAGCGCGGTGGCGAAGCGGTCGGCGGCGAAGTCGAAGTGGTAGGCGGTGGCGTCGTGGCTGGTGAAGGCGTTGTTGGCGCCGCCGAGCGACTGCGTCAGGCGGTCGATCTCGCCGGGCCCGTAGCCGGCCGAGCCCTTGAACATCATGTGCTCGAGGAAGTGGGCGATGCCCACCTGCCGCGGATCCTCGTCGCGCGTGCCGACGCGGTACCAGAGGGCGGTCGAGACCAGGGGGGCGCGGTGGTTCTCGACCACGCAGACGGTGAGCCCGTTGGCGAGCCGGCTGGTGACGACGTCGCCATGGAGCGCCGGCACGACCAGCTCGTCGCTGCCCACGAGCGCGTCAGCGGTGGCGGTGGATCGTCGCGGCGGGGTGCGCCGGCTGCGTCGGTCGATCAACGCTTGCGGCCTTTGGCGAGCTCGAGCTTGATGGTGGTCTTGGTCGGTCCGCTGGCCAGGGCATGCACCAGGATGACGTAGTCGCCGCCGCCTGGGGGGCGAACAGTTACCACGTAGTCCCCTGGTTCAGCGAGCTGGTAGTAGCGCGCCGGCAGGTCGTCGTGCTCCTCGTCGTTCCAGTCCTTGGCCTGGCCGATGTTGGCGGCACGGCGCTCGCTCACCTCGCGGACGAGAACGAACGACTCCTCGGGCTTGACGTCCAGGACGAGGCCGAGGCCAGCAGTGAGCTCGCGGTCGAAATCGACGGCAGGCGGTGGCTCGGGGGCTGGCCGCGCGGGTTTGACGGCCTCGGGCGTCGGCTCCGGACGAACCGCGGGCGGCTCCGGCTGGCTCGGCGTCGGGCGGCTCGGGGCGGGGGCGGTCGGTGTCGCGGTGGCTGCGGAGGTCGGCGCCTGACTGCCGCTGCGCGGCGCGACGCGTTCTCCGGCGGCTTCGGCGGGTCGACTCGGGCTGGACTGCCGGGTGTCGCTCGCCGCCGGCTTGCGCTCGGCCGCGGGGCGGTTGGCGGCTGGCGTTGGCGCCGGCTCGCGCTCGGCGACGGCTGGCGCCGGGGCTGGGATCGGTGCACTCGGGGTGGGTTTGCCCGCCGTCGTCGGCGCGGCTGCGGCCTGGCCCGAGGTGGGCGGCGCGAGCGACGGCAGGGGCTCGCGTTGGTCGCCGCCGAGGCTGGCGGTCGTCGTCGGGTTGACCGGGGGAGCGCTGGGTTTGGTCAGTCGCGGCTTCAGAATCAACCAGCCGCCGACGCCTCCGGCGAGAAGCACGACGGCGAGCACGATGCCGACCAGGGCGAGTGGCCGGCCTGGAGGCGCGTCCGCGGCTGGCGGCACAGCCGATGGCGGTGAAGCGGGGCCGGTAGCGGCCGCCATCGCCGGGGGCGGAGGCAGGGGCGGCGGCGCCCCAGCCCCCATCGGCGACTGGAGCGTCGGCGGCGGTGGCTTCATCAGTGTGGCGGCGGTCGCTGCCTGGAGCTGTCGCGTCGCCTGAAGCTCGGTCTCGTCGGCCAGGGGCACCGCGGCGAGGAACGCCGGCGGCAGGCTCCGCTCGAGCTCGCTGACGGCGCGGGCAACCTCGGCGGCGGTGGCGAAGCGTGCGTCGCGGTCCTTGGCCAGCATGCGCGCAACGAGCGTGGCGACGCCCGCCGGGACGCTGGGCCACAGGCGATCGAGGGGTGGCGGGTCCTTGTGCAGGATCTGGTAGACGATCGTCGTCAGGGTGTCGCCGGCAAACGGGCGGCTCCTGATCAGGAGCTCCCACAGCACGACGCCGAGCGAGAAGACGTCGCTTCGGCCGTCCAGCTGGTCGCCGCGTACCTGCTCCGGCGACAGGTACTGCGGGCTGCCCACCACCGAGCCGTCCATCGTCATCTCGGAGGTCTGGCCGGAGAACTTGGCGATGCCGAAGTCGGCGACCTTCACCCGCCCGCGTTGGTCGAGGAGGATGTTCGACGGCTTGACGTCGCGGTGGACGATGCCGTGCTGGTGCGCGTACTCGAGGCCCTCCGCCGCCTCGCGGATGATCCGCAGGATCTCGCCGGCGGTGAGAGCAGGCTCGGCCTTCATGCGCTGCAGCAGGTCGCTACCGGCGACGTATTCGAAGGCCAGGTAGAGCAGCCCCTGCTGTTCGTCGGCATCGAAGAGGGTGACGATGTGGGGGTGGATCAGCTTGCCGGTGGTGCGCGCCTCGCGCAGCAGACGGCGCCCGAGGTCGCCCTCGTCATGGCCCCGATCGTCGCCCAGCAGCACGGTCTTGATCGCCAGCTGCCGCTCGATCTGTGGATCCTCGGCGAGGTAGACGGCACCCATCGCGCCCGCGCCGAGGCGTCGCACGATGCGGTAGCGACCGAGGGTGTCGCCGGGTTGGAGCGACCGGCTCACGATGCCGCGTCGTCTCCGCTGGCGGGATCCGCCGCCTGCTCAGTGCCGTCCATCGACTCGCCCTCGGCGAGTGCGACGTCACCGCGAGCGGCGAGCATGCGGTCGGCAGCGTCGGCCTCGACGTCGGGCACCCGGACGCGGACGCCGCCCATGCCGCCGGTCGACACCGGGAGCTCGTGGACGATCATCGACTCGAGCTCGGCGGCGAGGTCGCCGCTGCGCAGGTAGTCGACGACGAAGCGGGCCTCTTCCTCGGTGGGAAAAATGCCAACAGTGTGCCAGCCGGCGATGGCGGCGGGGTCGGCGTCCTGGTCGGCGATCGGATCGGTGGCGCTCTCGTCGGACATGGCTGTCCTCCTGCCGCCATTGTACCGTCGGAGGGGGCCTCAGCCGACGCGAAAGGCGGGACACCGGAGAGTGAAAAGCCCCGTGGCGACCAGGAGGCCGCCACGGGGCAAGCGAACAACGGCAGCGCAGAGGGGCGCTACCGGAATCTCAGCGCGGCGGCCAGGTGCTCGGCGAGGTGACGAATTCCTCGCCAGGGTGTTGGACGTTGAAGAACAGGGTGGACTGGGTTGAGTTGAACGCCGGCCCGGTGGCCTCGCTGTCGCTCGGCCCGGCGGCGATGCGCAACGCCTCGAGGTAGGTCGGGTGGACGATGCCCGGCTGGCCGGCGCGGTGGCGCGGGTCGAGGTCGAGGTAATAGACGGCGTCAGAAGTCCCGGCGCGCCCGAAGTTGCCGTCGGTGCCGAACCAGACGCCGCCGGTCGAGTCGATCAGGATGTTGTCGGGGTCGGCCGCGTCGTAGAGCCCACGCCCGGTCTTGCCGCGCCAGATCTGCAGGTACTTGAAGGTGGTCGAGCTCGCCGGGCTGCCCTTCTCGCTGATGGCGTAGATCACTCCGTCGCGGTCGGGCCGAGTGGGTGACAGTGTGGCGTGCTGCGCCGGCGGGAAGAGCACGCCATTCTGGTCGAGCGCCACCTTCTGGCCGTTGTTGGTGAACGCGACGTAGAGACGAGGCTTGCCCGAGGGGTCGCGAGGGTTCCACTCGAGATCCTCGGGCCGGTTGAGCTCCATGACGCCGATCTTGTTGGCGGCAGAGAAAAGCACCAGCTTCACGTCGTCGTCGCTCCGGAAGCCACCCATGCCGTTCCAGTTGACGTCGCGCAGGGCTTGGCCGACCGTCTGCCGCGGCTTGCCGAGGGCGGGGCCGTTGGGCGCCCGATCGGTCGAGTCGACGGACAGCCGGAGCCACTGACCGACACCGGGATTGGTGGCCGTCGGCACCTGCTTGGTGGAGGCGAGCAGCAGGCCGGTGGCGTTGTCGAGGCCAGCGAAGTGGGCGACGTAGATCGACCCTTCGTCGAGCAGGGCGCGCACCTGCGCCCGACTCATCCCTCGACGATAGGGCTGCTTGCTGACGAACTTGAAGATTCGACCGCTGCGCCGGTCGTCGCCCGAGTACAGCACGATCGGTTGGTCGACGAGAAGGTTGAAGTCGGGGTCGACGACGAAGGTCGCGTTCTCCCAACGGGCGCGGCCGAAGGCGCCGATCTTGCGGTGCCCGACGCCCGTGCCGCCGTCGGCGATGCTGGTGTAGTACGTGCCAGGTGCGACACCCGGGTCGAGCTCGGCCAGGTAGCCGTAGACGTCGCGGTCGTGGCGCTGGTTGACGTTCGAGGTGCGGCCAAACTCGGCGGAGGTGCTGGCGGCGAAGGTCGGATGGATCACGTCGCCGGCGTCGAACCCGGCGCCGGGCACGAACTTCTGGGCGCTGGTCCAAGCCGTCTCGAGATCGCCGTAGTAATCCTGGACGTTCTCCTCGGCGGTGATGATGGTGCCCCAGGGCGTCACGCCACCCGAGCAGTTGGCGAGGGTGCCGGCGACGACGCCGGCGGGCAGCGCCGAGCCGTCGTCGCGATGGTCGGCACGGTAGGTCGCGTGGCCGGTGACCGAGAGCAGCGTCGAGCTCGTCGCGTCATAGCGCAGGTTGTTGGCGCTGCGGTCGACCGACCAGTCGCGGCGGCTGGGGTCGAAGCCGACGCGAAACCAGCTGCCGCCGAGCTGTCGCTTGTCCTGGTTGACATAGGCGTCGACGTCGGGCGTGCCCCAGACCGCGGCGGTCACGTCGATGCTCAGCAGTCCGATGTCGCGCAGGAACTTGGCCAGCGTCAGGTGCTGTCCGGTGGGGGCCGACGTGGTGCTCGGCAGGCCATTCGAGATGTACTCGTGGTTGGTCCACATCCAGCCGTGCCGGCCGTCGCCGCGAAAGGCCGGGCTCGCTCCCACCCTGCCGGCCCGCCAGTTGGCGTTCCAGCCGTCGCCGAGGTAGGCGATGAAGTCGTTGTTGGCGCCGTAGCGCGGCGCCGCGAGCGACTCGTCGGCGGTCAGCGGGTCGAGCCAGCTGACGACCACGTCGCCCGACAGGCTGCTGATGGCGCGTACCGCGTCGGCACTGCCATTGGGCACCGGAAACACGATGGCGGGGCCGAGCGTGCCACGGGCGTAGGCGTCGGTGAGCTCGCGCACTGCCTGCGGAATCGATCGGTCTTCGTTGTGGGTTAGCGCCACCATCGAGGAGAGGGGTGTGCCGCGCTCGGGGCTGGCGGTCTGGCCGCCGGCAGCGGTCAGCGCCGAGCAGCCGATCGCCAGGGCGAGCCATGGACGGACGTTTCGTGCTTGCGACAAGGTGAGTCTCCTATAGCGGTTGTCGGAACGTACCCGGCGCTGCGGGCCGCGCCCGGTTGCAGCTGGGTTCAGCTTGCGCTTGCGGAGCGACAGCGGCGGGGCGGCGTGGTGACGTCCAGCCACGCTCGGACGACGGTTTGGCGTCGTCGGCGTGACGCTGCCGGCGCGTCGGGGAGGCGACAGGGTGCAGCAGGGGCCAGCGGTGACAAGCGTGTAACAGCGGCCCGATGAGCGAGGACCTCCCGCCCGCGGCCGGCCCGCGACCGGTATGCTCAGGCGTGTTCTCTGCACCCAACTCCCGCTCCGCGGCAGGCTTGATCGTCGCCTCGTGCCTATTGGCCGGCGGATGCCGGAAGGGGCCCGAACCACACGCCAGTCCCCCGGCGAGCAGCGCGGCACCGGTCAAGCTGACCTTTACCTACGGATCGGAGAAGCAGGCCTGGGTCGAGGAGGTCACGGCGGCCTTCGAGGCCACCGGGCCGCGCACCGCAGCGGGTGCCGCGATCGAGGTCGAAGCCGTACCCCTGGGCTCGGGCGAGCTGGTCGACGAGCTGGCCACCGGGCGCCGCGAGCCCGACCTGATCAGCCCAGCTTCGAGCGCGTTTCTCGAGCTTGCGAATGCCGCCGCCCGCGCGCGCACCGGACGCGAGCTGGTGAGCTCGACGCAGAGCCTGGTGCTGTCGCCGGTCGTCATCGCGATGTGGCGGCCGATGGCGGTGGCGCTCGGCTGGCCCGAGCGGGCGATCGGCTGGGAGGACGTCCTCGCCCTCGCCGGTGACTCAGCGGGTTGGGCCGCCCGCGGGCGGCCGGAGTGGGGAGCGTTCCGATTTGGCCACACCCATCCGCGTTTCAGCAACAGTGGACTGATCTCACTGCTCGCCGAAATCTACGCCGGCGCCGGGAAGGTGACTGGCCTGACGGCGGCGGATCTCGAGCGGCCCGAAGTGGCCAGCTTCGTGCGCGGGATCGAGCAATCGGTCATTCACTATGGCAGCTCGACCGGCTTCTTCGGGCGCCAGATGTTTGGCGAGGGACCTTCGTACCTGTCGGCGGCCGTCCTTTACGAGAGCTCGGTGGTGGAGTCCTACGCCAAGCCACGACAGGACTGGCCGGTCGTGGCGATTTACCCACGCGAAGGCACGTTCTGGTCCGACCACCCGGTCGGCATCGTCGATCGCGATTGGGTGAGCCCGGCGCGCCGCGAGGCCGCCAAGCTCTATCTCGACTTCCTGCTGGCCCCCGCGCAGCAGGCGCGAGCGCTGGCTCATGGCTTCCGGCCGGGCGATCCGAGGGTCGCGCTTGGCGCCCCGATCGACGCCTCCCATGGCGTCGACCCCGGGCAGCCGACCACCACCCTGCCGGTCCCGAGCAGCGAGTTGTTGTCGCGGTCGCTCGAGCTCTGGCAACGCAACAAGAAGCACGCCCACGTCGTCCTCGCCCTCGACGTCTCGGGGAGCATGCAGGATGACGGCAAGATGGCAGCTGCCCGCGAGGCGGCTCGCGAGCTCGTGGCCTCGCTCGACGATGCCGACCTGCTGAGCGTCGTGGTGTTCAACAACCAGGCGCGGTGGTTGGTACGCCGGGGCGAAGTCTCGACGGTGCGCGTTGACGTCGACAGCCGGGTGTCCGGGCTACTTGCCGCCGGCGGCACCGCGCTCTACGACGCCATGTCGGCCGGGCTCGACGATTTCGCCGCCAGCAGCAGCGAACGGATTGCGGCCCTGGTGGTGCTGTCCGACGGCGACGATCGTGACTCACGTCAAAGCCTCGAAGCGCTGCTGACGCGTGTCGCCAGCGACGACGAACATGCTGGCGTGCGCGTCTTTACCGTCGCCTACGGCGCCGATGCGCGGCAAGACGTCCTCGCGAGACTTGCCGAGGCGAGTCGGGGCAAGGCCTATACGGGCACCACCAGCTCGATTCGCGACGTCTTTCGCGACATCTCGACCTTCTTTTGAGCACCGAGCAGAAAGCCGGCCGTCCATGCAACCGCGTCTGACCGTTCTCGGCAAGCTGATGATCGGCATCATCAGCGCCGGCCTGCTCTTCGTCGCCTACCGCAACCTCGGCCCCGCCTTGCGCGCGCGCCTGGCGCCGCCGGCCAGCGGCAACGCCGGAGCGACCGCCTCGGAGCCGGCGGAGGACGGTCGTCGGGTGCATCTCGGCGTCGCTTACGGCACCGAGAAGAAGCTCTGGCTCGAGTGGGCTGCGGCGCGCTTCGCGGAGACGGCGCCGGGTCGCGGCGTCGACGTCGAGCTGATCCCGCTGGGCTCGGTCGAGGGGGCGCAGGCCATTGTCCGCGGTGACCAACGGATCACCGCCTGGGCGCCGGCCTCGAGTCTCTACGAGCCGGTCTTCCGCAGCGATTGGCAGCTCGCCCACCATCGCGAGCCGTTCGTTCGTCACGAGACCCTCGCCTTGACGCCCATGGTCTTCGTCTTCTGGGACGAGCGCTATCGGCCGTTCGTGGCCAAGTACGGCGCGGCGAGCTTCGAATCCGTGCGCCGCGCGCTGGTCGAGCCCGGGGGCTGGCAGGGGATCGCGGGCAAGCCGGAGTGGGGGTTTTTCAAATTCGGCCACACCCATCCGGGGGAGTCGAACAGCGGCCTCGTCACGCTGGTCGAAATGGCCTACGAGCGGCTCGGCAAGAGCGCCGCACTCACCCTCGAGGACATCCTCTCGCCGCGCTTTGGTGACTGGTTGGGCCAGATCGAGCCCGCGGTGTCCGGACTGAGCAACAGCACGGGCAACCTGATGCGCGAGATGGTCCTCAAGGGTCCGTCGACCTTTGACGCGGTGTTCGTCTACGAGAATGTCGCCATCGACTATCTAGGCGCGGCCGAGGGCCGCTGGGGGCGTCTGCATGCCGCCTACCCGGCCGTCAACCTGTGGAACGACAACCCCTTCTATGTGCTCGATGCGCCCTGGGTCACCAGCGAACAGCGTGCCGCCGCCGAGCGCTTCTGTGACTTCCTGTTGAGCGACGCGTCGCAGCGCGCGGCGGTCGACCACGGCTTCCGCCCCGGCAATCCGCAGGTGCCCATCCTCACCAACGACAGCCCCTGGAGCCGGTTTGCCGCTCAAGGGCTGGCAGTCGAGATGTCGACGGTGGGCGCCGCGCCGTCGGCCGAGGTGTTGACCAACCTGCAGGTGGGCTGGCAGCGGAGGTTCGGCAACCGTTAGCTCCCCTTCGCGGACGGATTCGGAGGGAGTCTCGATGGGGCGCCCGAACCAACGTCGTGCTGGCCACTGTTGACCGGGCCACCTCGGCTGTCACGCCGATGTCACTGCCGAGGAGTACTCTGTCGATGGTGGTCTTTCTCCTCGGACGTGTTCCTTGTGGAGGAGCTATGGAAAATCTTTCTGGCATTACGAGAGAGCACTGCGGAGAGCCCGGTTGTGGCGCGTCTCTGCAGCTGACTCCCGACCGCAATCTGGCGTTTTGCGCGCAGGGTCACTGCTGGGTCCTGGCTTCGGATCCGGCGGGGATGATTCTCGACGAACCGGGCATTTGGCTGATGCGGAACCGTCGTCTGGACCAGATGGCGGCGTATGCCACCTCGGCTCCCTTGCCGGCGGAGCCATGGATCGCCGCCCGGACTGCGTGGGCCGGGGCAGCCAGCCACTGAGCCACGGCCAGGCTGGCGGCTGGCCAGAAATGCCGTGCCGTATCGGCGGACGATGGCCAGTGCGCGGAGGTGCGCGTCCGATGAGATTGAGCCGTCTCGCTCGCTCCCGGCTGCCTGCCAGGATTGCCAGTCGGCGACGACCGTCGAGCACATGCTGAGAGCAGCCTGCGCGAGCCACCGCGGGTGGCGGGCGCGGAGATCGCGACGGAGGGTGCGCGCCTCGGTGCTCCCGAGGTGGATATTGGCCGTCTCCCAGCCCATGGCGAAGAACAGTGCCTCGACATCGCCTTGCGCCGAGAGGTCTGCAAGCTCGATCTTCGAGCTGTCCGGAGCGCCAGCGGTTGGCCAAGAGCCGGTATCATGGCAAGGACAAGAACGAGCCTCGTCGATGCGCGCCGAATCCATCTCCTATGGGTCAGACCCGGATGGTCTGATCTGGGCTACCGCTTCGCACCGGGTCTGGCGGGCGAGCCCGTAGGTGCGTCGCAGGCAGTGGCCCTGCTCGCGAGCCCACCCGGCGCCAATCCCGACTTCTACTGGCTTCACTTCGCGCTCTCCAACGCGGGCTCGGAAGCGTGGTTGCGCAGCAACCTCGATTTGCCAGCCAACTTCTTCGACTCGCTTCACACCGTCGTCGGGTCCACCCGGCTGGAGCAGGATGGCCAGTTTCTGCTGGCCGTCATCCATGACGTCCTCTTTGGTTCGCGCTTCGATTCCGCGTCCGGCGGCGTGGCGTGCCTGTGCATCGGGTCTCGCTTCCTCATCAGTGCCCGCCTGCGCCCGTTGCATTCCCTGGACCAGCTCAGGGTGGCGGTCCGCGCGGGCAGCGTGTTCAACTCGCCAGTCGACCTGCTGGCGCATCTCCTCCGACATCAGGCAAACGTCCTGACCGAGATCCTCCGTCAGTCGAGCGAGCGCGTCGATGAGGTCGAGGATGGGCTGTTGGCCTCGCGTATCCAACGCAGTCGAGGCGATCTGGGGGCCCTGCGCCGCACCCTGGTGCGCCTCCAGCGCCTTCTCGCGCCGGAACCTGCGGCCTTCTTTCGTCTCCTGAACCGTCCTCCGCCCTGGGCGAGCGCGGAGGCGCTCGAAGAGCTGCGCCAGTCGGCGGAGAGCTCGCGGCCGCAGTTAGCGATTCGACGACCCTCGTCGAGCGAATCAGGCTGATCCAGGAAGAGCTGTCCACCCTGGTGGCCGAGCAGACCAATCGGACCTTGTACACACTCACCGTCGTCACCGTACTTGCTCTGCCCATCAACCTGGTGGCTGGGCTGTTTGGTATGAACGTCGGCGGCGTTCCACTGTCTGGCGCTCCGCACGGCTTCGGCTGGATCGTCGCTGGCTTGCTCGCCCTCACGGCTCTCCTGGCGCGGATCGCATTCGGGCGGCGACCCGAATGACACTTTCGACCTGACAGTTCGTACCTTCCTAGGCTGTGCCGGCGGTCGGGAGCAGGGCGATTGCCTCATCGAGGCCAGGGCGGTCGCGGCTCCGCGGCGGGAGTGTGAAGCACCGCGGAGGAATGGCCCTTGGTGGTCTCGGCCGAGAAGGGACCGCCGCTTGCGAAGCGCCTCGAGCAACTACGGACGGATCAGCGGGCTGGGGCCTCGTTGCGCTGGCCGGACATGATCCGCCAGGTGATGATCTTCTCGTCGATCTCGCGCAGCCGCTTGGCGACCAGGCGGCAGAGCAGGCGCAGGAACTCGAGCGAGGCGTGCGGGTCGAGGGCGAGGACCTCGCGGATCGTCGCCTGGTCGAGCGCGAGGACGGTGAGCGGGCCGTTGTAGGCGCGGGCGTCGGCCGAGCGGGGCTGGCCGTCGATCAGCGACATCTCGCCGAAGAAGTCGCCCCGCTCGAGGATCGCCAGAGCCTCTTCGCCGCCACCCTTGATGTACTTGCTGATCAGCGCCTTGCCTTCCAGGATGACGTACATCTCCGCGCCTTCGTCACCCTCCTGGAAGAGGTAGGTGCCCGACGGGAAGCGCTTCTCTCGGGAGAAGGTGGCGAGGGTGACGAGCTCCTTGCCGGAAAGGCCCTGCTCGCGCAGCACGCGGATCTTGTCGCCGGCTTCGACGGCGACATCGTTCGCCTGGTTGGCGGCTGCCAGGCCGCTCTGGGTGCGACGCAGCTCGAGGAGATGCTCCGGCTTCGCGCTGCCGGTGAAGAAGGTGTTGAGGAGCTCGTTGGTCGAGCGCAGCTTGCGGGCCAGGCTGTGCCAGAAAATCCAGTATAGGTAGACGCCGAGCTCCGGGGTCTCCTCGACCAGGCGCTCGACGATCTCGGCGTCGATGCGCAAGACCTCGACCGGCTTGGCGGCGATGGCGTCGCCCGAGCGCAGGGACTGGTCGACGAAGTTCATCTCGCCGAACATGTCGCCTGCCTTGAGGGTGGTGAGGGCGAAGGTGCCGTAGTGGGTCTGGCGCTGGACGTTGATCTCGCCCTTTTCGAGGACGAAGATGTCGTTGCCCTCGGTGCCGTAGCCGAAAATCAGGTTGCCGGTGTCGTAGAGCTCTTCCTGCATCGCATCCGTGAGCAGGAACAGGAACTCGTCGGAGAGGTACGGCCATAGCGGCAGCTTGCGCAGGCGGCTGGCAAGCTCGAGGCGACGTCCGGCTTTGCGGCCGGCGGTAGCCGACGCGAATATGCCGCTGCCCTTGGTGAGAGCCTCTTCCTCGGCGAAGAAGCGCTCGCGATGCCACTCGAGGCGGTCGAAGCTGGTGCGCAGGGCCTCCTGGCGCTCATTGAAGAACGTCACCAGCTGCTCGTTGTCCCAGGCGAGGACCTGCTTCAAGGTGCGGATCCGACGCTTGAGGCGTTCGGAGCCTTCCTGGTCGCCGTCCTGTAGCAGCAGGAACGCGTCGATCGTGGCGCCGATCGCCGAGCGGTAGTCCTGGCGCTCGTACTCGACCCGGCCGAGGAGATCCGAGACCTCGCGGTCGAACGGGTTGTAGCGCAAGGCTCGATAGAGCTGCTCGGCCGCGCCGTTGTAGTCCTTGAGCTTGAACTGCAGGCGCCCGTGGAGCTTGTAGAAGGCGGGGTTGGCGAGGTCCTTGGCCTTGGCGACCTCGAGACACTCGACGGCGCGCGCGCTGTCGCCCTTTTCGGCGTAGAGGTGGGCCAGGCCGAGGAATTGCGCGGCGTCGATCGCGTTGCGCCGGAACTCCTCGCGCAGCTGCTCGCGCAGGCTCTGCTGCTGCTTCTGGTTGCGCTGCTTGGAGAGCTTGCGCAGTTGGGCCAGCGCGAGCTTGATGCCGAGGTTGTCGGGGTCGATGCGCAACGCGAGCTGGAACAGCTCGGCGGCCTCGGCGTAGCGGCCCTGGTCGCTGAACCGCTTGGCGAGTCCGGTGAGCTCGTCTCGCTCGAGCGGGGAGGTGGCTTCGATGCTCATTCCGGGCGCGGATCGTTCGATCGACAACGAGCAAAGAAGAATAACACGCGCCGGGTTGGGGGTCTGCGGCTCCGGCCGCCCGCGCTCCTACTTGAAGTACTGGATGGCGACGTAGGTGGCGGCCGAGACCGCGGCGGCGATTGGAATGGTGAGCACCCAGGCCCAGATGATGCGGCCGGCCACTCCCCACTGCACTGCCGACAGTCGCTTGGTGGCGCCGACGCCGATGATGGCGCCGGTGATGGTGTGGGTGGTCGACACCGGGATGCCGGCGAGAGTGGCGCCGATGAGGGTCAGAGCGCCGGCCGTCTCGGCGCAGAAACCGCCAAAGGGCTGAAGCTTGGTGATCTTGCTACCCATCGTCTTGACGATCCGCCAGCCGCCGAACATGGTGCCGAAGGCGATCGCCGCGTGGCTGATGAGGATGACCCACAGCGGCACCTCGAACACGCTGAGCTTGCCGGAGGCGACCAGCAGGCCGGTGATGATGCCCATCGTCTTCTGGGCGTCGTTGCCGCCGTGGCCGAGGCTGTAGATCGCTGCCGAGGCGAGCTGGAGCTTGCGGAACAAATGGTCGAGCCTGTAGGGGCTCCAGCGCCGGAAGATCCAGGTCACGGCCACCATCAGCAGGAAGGCCGACACGAGACCGATCATCGGCGCCAGAACGATGAAGAGCAGTGGCTTCAACCAGCCGCCGGCGACCAGCGCCGCGAATCCGGCCTTGGCCACCGCCGCCCCGCCGTAGCCGCCGATGATGGCGTGCGAGGAGGAGACGGGAAGCCCGTAATACCAGGTGAAGACGTTCCACACGATGGCGCCGATCAGCCCGGCGGCGATGACGTCCTGGGTCACCACCGAGAGGTCGATCATCCCTTTGCCGAGCGTCTTTGCGACGTGGGTGCCGAGGACGAAGGCGGCGACGAAGTTGAAGAACGCGGCCCACAGCACCGCCTGGCGGGGCGACAGCACGCGGGTCGAGACGACCGTGGCGATCGAGTTGGCGGCGTCGTGAAATCCGTTGAGGAAGTCGAACGCGAGCGCCAGGAGGATGATCAGCAGGAGGACGGTATCGGCGCTCACCGGGAGGCTCCGTGCCGACTCAAGCGTTCTTGATCATGATGTTGCCGACCACGTGCGTGAATTCCTTGCACGCGTCGCAAGCGTTCTCCAGGCCGTCGTAGATCTCCTTCCACTCCATGATCTCGATCGGGTTGCGGATGCCGCCGCGCCCGCTCTTGAACAGGTCGGCGATTACCGTCTGATAGAGCACATCGGCCTGGTTCTCGAGGTCGGAGATGCGCACCATCGAGTTGCTGATCTCCCGCGATTGCGAGAGGTCCCAGAGACGGGCGGTGACGGCGTCGATCTCGTCGGCCATCCGCTCGAGAATGCTCGCGAACTCGACCAGCGCGTCCGGAGCTTCGGAGAGCTCGAACAGGATCAGGACGCGGGCGACGCCCTCGAGGTAGTCGAGGATGTCGTCGAGGTCGCTGGCGAGCTCGCGGATGTCCTCGCGGTCGAGGGGTGTGACGAAAGTGGAGTTGAGCGCCTCGAAGACCTTCCGGGTGAGGTCGTCGCCGGTGTTCTCGAGGCCCTCGAGCACGACCATCTTGAGACGACGTTCGTCGAGGCTGGTGCTCCTGGCGATGGCTCCGAACTTGTAGGCGCCCGCCTTGAGGTTGGCGGTGTCGAGGCGGAACAGTTCGTGGAACCGTTCCTCTTTGGGCATGAACCACTTGATGACGGCGTCGAGCTTCACGTGTTCCCCCGGCGTCGCCAGCAGGACGTGACGATCCTGTGACGTTGGTGTGACGGAAAGCGTAGCACGGCTCCAGGTTGGTGCCCCGCGCGCTCGGGCGGGATGGCGGGCCCGCTCGGGCGGCAGCAGGACGGGTCGCGAGCGACGTAGGATCGGCGCCGGAAGCCGAGCCGATGGATGCGTCACCCAGCCTCGCCGAGGCGCCAGTTCCCTCGCCGCCGCGTGCGGCGGCCGTCGGGCCCGGGTGGCCGACACTGGCCGCGGTGGTCGCGATTTCGGTCCTCGGCGCGGCCCTTCGCCTGTACCGGCCGACCTTCCAGAGCCTGTGGTTCGACGAGCTCTTCTCGGTGGTCTTCTCGGACCCCGGCCGGCCGCTCGGCGACGTCGTCAGAACCTACCGCACGGATTTTCACCCGCTGCTGTACCCGCTGTTTCTCCATGTGTGGCTTGGCCTGTTCGGGGCGACGGAGCTGGCCGCGCGGCTGTCGACCGTGGTGGCGGGGATCGCCGCGATCCCGGCGATGTTCGTGCTCGGCCGTCGGCTGGCCGGTCGCGAGGTCGGGCTGGTCGCGGCGCTGGTGACGGCGGTCAACCCGTTTCATCTCGCCTACTCGCAGGAGGTGCGCAACTACGGTCTGCTCTTCCTTCTGGCGGCGGCGTCGTACGCCGCCCTGCTCGCGCTCTACGTCCGACCGCGCGCGCTGTCGCTGGCGGCTTACGTCCTGTTTGCCGGCCTCGCCCTGCACACGCACTACTACGCCGTCATCCTGGTGGGTGGGCAGCTGGCCGGGGCGAGCGCGCTTGCCATGGTGCGGCAACGCTCGTGGCGGGCGACGCTGCCCTTCGCCGCCGCCGGCGGCTCTCTCGCGCTCGTGCTGGCGCCGTGGGCCGGCCCTCTCCTGCGGGCCGCCGGCGTGGCGGAGTATTGGCCGGCCAAGCCCGGCCCCTGGTTCGCTGTGGAGTACCTCCACCTCTACTTCGGCCAGCAGCTCTGGCTCACCATCCTGGTTGGGCTCCTGCTCGCGAGCCTGGTCATTCCGGCGCGCGATGACGCCCAGGTGTCGCTCGCCGTCGCGGCTCGACAGCGCGACCTGGCGCGGCTGCTGGCGGTCGCAGCGGCTCTGTCCCTGCTGGTGCCGTACCTCTGGTCCCTGGTGCGCGTGCCGATCCTGCTCCCACGCTGCACGTTGATCGTCCTGCCGGTGCTCTTCGTCCTGGTGGCCTTGGCGATCCGCCGGCTACCGGGCCGCTGGCTGCGGCATGCCGTGGCCGTGGCAGTCGCGGCAGGTTCGCTCCACACCCTCCTGGTGACCCAGCGCTACTATCAGACGGTGCGCAACGAGCAGTGGCGCGAGACGGCCCGCTGGGCGGTGGAGCATGCGGAGTCGGCCGACCGCTTCGTGTCGGAGCTCGCCCCTGGGTTCCAGTTCTACTTTGCGCAAGACGGCGTCGGGCGGCGGGTCGAGGCGTTGACGCCGGACGTGCTGCGCGCCGCGGCGCGGGATGGCGCCGCAGTCTGGGTTCTGGTGGCGCGCGACCGCGCGGGCGCCGCCGCCGTCCGCGAGCTCCTCGGACGCCGCTTCGAGCTCGTGGCGGAGAAACCCTTCTTCAGTGCGCGCGCCGAGCGCTGGCGGCCTCGCTAGGAGCGCCAAGCAGCACCGGTCAGGGGTGTGTCATCGGCTCGCGCTCAGCCGCTGCCGCGGCCAGCCGTCGACATCCATGCCGATCCGCGCGTTGGAGGTCTTGACGCCGGACGCCATGGCGGTGGCGGCGGCGCCGCTGTCGGTCACGGCGTTGCTGGTGGACCAGTTGCTCACCAGGCCGACCACGGGCAGGCTCTCGAGCTGAAGACGCGTGCCCGCCGGACCCTGAAACCGGCGAGCGAGGGCGATCTGGGCGGGGCCCAGACCGTCGCCAATCATCAGGATGACGGATGGAGACGGCGAGGGGGGCTGGTCGACCAGCCCGCGCGCCGGCCCGCAGAGGAGGGCGCCGGCGAGGGCAACGAGGCTGAAGTGTAGGGCCGCGCGACGAGGCGTCGAACGGCCGGGCGGCGGGAATCCGGCGGGGGCTGAGAGCAGGGGCTTGGACATCGCCTTAGCCTAGTTTCTGTCCGCGGCGGAGCTAAACCGCTGAAAATAATGGAGATATGAGCCAGAAAAGGC
>CXWL01011241.1_pt1 | contig 56441 bp, 53 predicted proteins | sample 590931 | NCBI WGS metagenome assembly CXWL01 (sample SAMEA3498368, study PRJEB10139) | groundwater metagenome | biome: water well; material: biofilm material | place: Germany | collected 2015-04-27 | reverse complement strand
GGATTCCGGCGGCCCGCCCGCCGCGCCGACGGCGGTTTCGGCGGCGTCGCCGCGGCGGTCGGGTCGCTCCGACAATCCGCTGACCAGCGCAAAAGCAATCACCACGCCCGCCAGAATGAGCCCCGCGAATATAACCTTGCGCGATAAGCGCTTCGGCGACGGCGGCCGCGCGCGCAGCGCGAGATCAGGCGGCGGTGCGACAGGGGTAGAGACGGTGGCATTCATCGCCGTGCTCCTTGGCGGTCGATGCGAACGATCTGAGGTGAGCGCGCGCCAAGCCGGAGCTCGGCGCGATCGAATAGGCGATCAACGACGTAGCGCTGGCCCTGGACACGATAGTTAGTGATCTCGGCGCCTTCGCCGGTAATGACAAAGAGCGGCGGCATGTCGCCAGCCGCGACGCCCGCCGGAAACTCGATCCAAGTGCGTCGCCCATCGTCGAACACGCGACTTGGCGTCCAGACTGGCGCTCGCCCGCGAACGGTGCGGACACGGTAAGAGAAGTTGAGCCGGTCGATGCTTGGAACGCCGCCCACGCTTCCGGAAGCGTTCTGCGGATAGGACCAGGCCACTTGCGCGGCATAGGTTTGTCCCGCTTGCGAGACGGCCTCCACAAGATAGGTGCGGCGGTCCGTGATGAGGACAATGTTGGTGCGAAGGCCCGTCGTCTGCGGCTTCACCAGCACGATGGTGCGCGGCTCGGCTTCGGATTCTCCGGTCGCCTCCGTCACCATCCAACGCGAGGTGTCGCCGGCGGCAATGTCGGTGAGTGTTTCGCCCGGCTCCAACAGGATGGTCGAGATATAGTTCGGGTTGGTGTAAAGCTCGAAGATCGCGCCAGGCTGATACGTGAAGACGTAGCGCGCCTGGTTGAAGGCGTCACGCGTCGGCCGCTGGCGCGCTGCGGTGTTGGCTTCGGCCAGCACTTGCAAGGGCGGCGCTTCACGGCCGCGGCGCTGGCGCGGCGGCGCGGGTGGCGGCGCAGGCGCCGCAACTTCGAGCATGCCGCGCAGCTCCGCCTGCCCGGTTTCGACGCCGTCGCCTTCGGCGACAGGCGCGATATCGGTGGTGGCGCATGCGGCCAGCGCGCTCGATGCGAGCAGAAGAACGACAAGGCGTTTCATGTTCGCGGGCTCCCAGATTCACGTGACCAGCTGAAATCGGAGATCAAAAGACCAAGCGGGTTGGCGGCGACTTCATCGGCCGTCCGCGGCGTCCGCGTGGTGACAGTGAAGACGCCGGCATAGATTTCGCCGTCGCTTGTGCCCGTCGCGTTGGTGGCGCGCTCGACCCAGGTCACTTCCCAGGTGTTTCCAGAGCGCGCCATGATCGAACGGATCTGCACGGTGCGCCCGACGCGGCCGAGCGACAGGAACGGGTCGTCCTGGCGCGCGATCTCAGAGAGCTGCGCGCCGGCCTGCGGTGTGAGGAAGCGATATGCTTCCAACCAGTTCTCGCGCAGCACCACGCCGTCTGTCGGCAGTGAACGCACGAGTCGGACGAAACGGCCAAGATGGTGGGCGATCTGCGCATTGGTCGGCGACCACCGCCCCTCCGCGGCGCGGACCTGCATCACCTGCCCTTCGGGCGAAACCTCGACCACATGCACGAAGGTGCGTTGGTTGAGCGCCACGAAAGTCAGTGACACTCCGAGCGCGGCCGCAAGGCCGAGGCCTGCGAACGCTGTCACCCGCCAGGCGCGCGCCGACAGCACGGCCGAGCCCATGCGCGCATCCCATTCCTGGCGTGCGCGGGCGTATGGCGTGTCCGGTGGATCGGCTGCGAATGTTTTGGTTGGCGCGCGAAATGCGAAGGTCATGATTTGCCCCCATTGGACTTCGAATTGTTTTGAGACGGACGCGGCTGCATCGCCGCGTAATTGATGGCGCGTTGACCGCCGCCGGAAGCGCCGCCGCCCGATCCGCCGCCGCCACGCGGGCCCGGCCGCTTGCCAGCAATCAGGCGCCCGGCGCCGCCCATCAGCGCGCCGCCCGCATTCCAGGCGGCCTTGGCGCCTTGAGCGGCGATGAAGCCTGCGCCCACTGTAGAGAAACCTGCGCCGACGCCGGTGCGGATCGCATCGGAGCCGGAGAGGTTCGGCTGGCCTTGCACGACTTCGCTTGCCAGCGACGGGCCGAACCAGGCGAGCGCCAAAACCGTAAGACCGAACAGCAGCACGTTGAGTGCGCCGCCATCGTCGAGCACGAGCGTCGCCGGCAGCGTGCCCACAAAGGTGATCGACACCGAGGCGATGAGCGCCAGCACGAAGAGCCGCACTGCCGAACCCGCCACCCAACCCAGTGGGCGCTCGGCAACCCAAGCCGTGCCATTGAACACGCCCCAGGGGAGCGCGACGAAGGCGGCGAGAGAACCGAGCTTGAACGCGATCAGCGCGACGAAGATTTGAAGCGCGAGTACAAAGAAGCCCAGCATCACGAACACGCCCGCTAGGAAGATCGTCACCAAAGATATGAAATCGAAGAGCAGGTTCATGCCTTCGGCCAGCGCGACGGTGCGGCCGAAGAGTTCAATGCCGATGCCGCCGATGCGGCCGGGATTGTGCAGGTCCGCCATCGAGAGCGAACCGCCGCCGGCTTGGAGTCCGAGCATCGCACCCGACCGATGGATGACGGTCGAGAGCATGTCCCAATTATTCACGAGGAAGGCGAAGAAGCCGATGAACAGGACCTTCCTGAACATCGGCGCGACAGGATTGTCATTGCCCAGCGCCCATTGCGTGCCCGTCAGCACGATCGAGATGACGATCAGCGCATTGAGCACGAAGTTCACGTCGCCCTGAATCAGGCCAAAGCCCGAATCGGCGACGGCCAAAAACTGGCTCAGGAACGAATTGACGCTGGAGGTGTCCATCGCCGCTAGTCCTCGAAAGCCGAGCGCGCCGGCGCGGGCGCCGTGCTTTGCGTCGGGAAAGCGCGGCGCTGCACTTCGCGGGCGCGCTCTTCGCGCGCGATCCGTTCCATGCGTTCGGTTTGCATCGCGCGACCTTGCGCCACGAGCAGCGACTGGATCTCCGCCAACTGCGATGCCTGAATGCCAAGCAATTGATTGCCGGCCTGGATGGCGCCCGTCTGCCCTTCCGCGTCAGAAGAGGACGCGAGTGCGCGATCGATGCGGCCTTGGGTTCGCTCGATGGCTTGCACCGCGCGAGCCTCGGCCTCCATCGCACGTTCAACACTGACGCGGCTTTGCGCGAGCCATTGATCCGATTGGGCGAGAACGTCGTCGAGCTCAAAGCTCTCCCAGGTCTCGGGATAGAGCGTGCGGATATCTTCCCCGACGCGGCCCGCCTCGAACGCCAAACCTTGCGCCGCATCGAACAGCGCGCGCGCCTCGCCGATGGATTGCGATAGCTCCGGTGAGAGCTGCAGCGGGTTCTGCCGCAGCATCGCCGTGGCCTGATCGATCTGACGAATCTGATTGCGGATCTGTTCGAGCGCCCGCGTCGCGGAGAGAAGGTTCTGCGCGTAATTGGTTGGGTCGTAGACGATGCGCTGCGCGCTTGCGGGCGTGGCCATGAGTATGGCCGCCATGACGGCGGTCGCCATCAGTTTAGAAGCCGTTCGGTACATGGTGTCTCCCCCTATTCTGCGGCGATCAATACGGCCGGCGCCGTGATGGATTGCGGATTGGCCTGAGACTCGAAGCGCCGTACCGCGCGGGCTGCATCACGAAGACCACGCGCATCGAGCCAGGCCGCGGCAAAGCTCTGCTCGCCAGCGTCAGCGAGCACGCGGTCCATGAGCGTATGATCTTCCGGCCGCGAAGCGCCGACGAAGGCGAGCGTGGCGGGGCCGAGACCAAGCTCGAACAGCCGGCAGCCATCGCGCGCGACGAGGTAATAGTCTCGCTTTGGCGTTGCATTGGCGATCAGCGCGATCTGGCGATTGTTCAAGCCGAGGCGTTCATAGAAGGCGCGCGAGTGCGGTTCGCGGGCGCGGTCATTGGGCAGGAAGATACGCGTTAGGCAGGCTTCGATGATGGTGGAGGCGATCGGGCTCGCCTCCACATCGGCAAGCTCCTGGCTGGCAAAGACGACGGCGACGTTCTTCTTGCGCAGCGTCTTCAGCCAATCCTGCACCTGCGCAGCGAAGAAGGCATCCTTCAGGAAAAGCCAGGCTTCATCGAGCACCAACAACGTCGCGCTGCCATCGAAGCGCCGCTCCAGTACGTGGAAGAGCGCCGACAGCACCGCGCCGGCGGCTTGCGGCCGGCGCATGAGGACGTCCATCTCGAAGGCTTGCACGGCGCCGTAGCCGAGCGATGTCTGGTCGTGATCGAGCAGACGGCCGTGCGGACCGGCATGCGTGAAGGGTTGGAGCGCGGCACGGACCGAAGCGTCCTGCACCAGCGCCATGTACAGTGTGAGTGTGCGATCCTCCGGCGGACGTCCCCCAAGAATTTCGAGCGCGCGCCACAGCTCCGCGCGCAGCTCTGGCGTGACGGCGACATTGGCGGCCGCGATCAAGCCGGCGATCCAATCGAGCGCCCAGGCACGCTCGCTCGCATCATCGATGCGTTCCAAGGGCTGCAAGCCCAGCGCGCCATCTTCGCCAAGGTCGAAGAAGTCACCGCCCATGCCGAGAATGGCGGCGCGCGCGGAGCGTCCCTTGTCGAACAGATAGACCTGGGCGCCAGGATAGCGCCGCCACTGCGCGACAAGCGTCGCCAGTAGCACCGACTTACCGGCGCCGGTCGGGCCCACGATCATCGTGTGTCCGACGTCGCCGGCGTGGAGGTCGAGCCGGAATGGCGTGGCGCCATCTGTCGCGGTCAACATGAGCGGCGGGCCACCCAGATGCGCGTTGCGCTCCGGTCCGGCCCACACCGCACTTGTTGGTAAGAGATGCGCCAGTGACGGCGTCAGCAGTATGGGGCGGCGCACGTCGGCGTAAGCCGAACCCGGCAGTGACCCGAGCCAGGCTTCAATGGCGTTGACCGTCTCCACCTGCGTCACGAAACCGAGACCGTCGGCGACTTGCTGGATTTGCCGAACTGCTTCGTCGGTGGCGTTCTCATCTTCGTCCGCCACCGTGATGGTGAGTGTGGCGTAGCCAGCGCCGATCGCATCGGCGCCCAATTCCTGCAAAGCCGCATCGGCATCGGCCGCATGATTGGCCGCGGCGTTGTCGTGCAGAACGGGCTCGTCTTTGAACAAGGCCGCGCGCAGCATGGCCCCGAGACCCACGCGCTGCGAGAACCAGCGCTTCCTGATCTTCTCCAGCTCCTTGCGCGCTTCTTCCCGATCGAGCGGCAGGAAGCGCGTCACCCAACGATACGAGATCGGCAGGCGGTTGAGCGCGTCAAGCAAGCCTGGTTCAGTTTCGGTCACGAAACTGCGCACGGAAATGACGCGCAAATGCTTGGCGCCGAGTTTGGGCGCAAGTCCCCCGATGAGGGCGGCGTCGGGCAGCAGTGCGTCGAGATGAAACGGCGTCGAGGGGACCGCCACGCGATGGGGCCGGTCCGAGATGCAATCATGCAAATAGGTCAGCGTCTCTTCGTCGGAGAGCCAGCGCGCCAGAGGCATCATGGTCTCAAGCAGCGCCATGAGCTGATCGGTGCGCTCGATGAAGCTGTCGAGGTGGAGTTTATAGTCGACGCCGCCTGCGGGCCGCTCGCCGCCTTCGAACAACACGTTTTCCAGCTTGCCCTGGCGCTCCGCCGGCGGGAGCCAAGCGAAGGTCAGAAAGTAACGGCTCTCGAACCGTGCACCCGCGGTCTCGAACACCTGGCGGCGCTCCTCGTCGATCAGCCAGGACACCGCATCTGGCCAAACACTGTCGGGATAGCCGGGCGCCGACGCACGGCGCGCTTCCACATGCAAACACCAATTGGAGCCGAAGCGGCGAAGCGCATTGTTGAGGCGCGCGGTGACGCCCATCAGCTCGGACGGTGTGGACGAATCTAAATCCGGCCCGCGGAATTCCAGCGAACGCTGAAACGCGCCATCCTTGTTCAGGACAATTCCGGGCGCGATCAGCCCCGCCCACGGCAGGTAATCCGTGAGGCGTGCGCCGTTCTGTTTGTAGGGTCGAAGATCGATCATGCTTACACCGCAAAGTAATGAGGCTTGGCGAGATGGCGCCGCCACGTGTCCATGAACCAAGGGTCGCGCGTGGCCGCCCAGGCGGCGCCGCCTTGAAGAACGATCCAGAGCGGAATGCCAATGAAAGGCTGCTGCAGGCCGAGCGCGATCGCCGCGCAGGTCGTTGCGTTCAGAATCGCAAACCCGCGCGGCACGCCGCCCATCAGAATTGGGCGCGTGAGCGACGTGCGCAGCGGCGCTGAATAGCCTTCCGGGAGATCGTCCATGGCGAATGACCTTTAGAGAACTGCGCCGCCGGCGAAGCCGAACAGTTCAAGACCCCAAGTCGCCGCCGCAAACACGCACGCCAAACCAAGACCCGCCCATGCGAGCTTGCGCACGCCCGAGCCGCCATCAGAGAAAGCGATGGTGAAGCCGGCCATGACGATGGCGATGACGCCGACGGCGCGCGCGACTGGGCCGGTGATCGAATCCAGAATTTGTTGCAGCGGCCCTTCCCAGGGCATGCCCGAGCCCGACGCATAAGCCGGCGCGGCGAAAGCAAGCGCCGCCAGCGTGATGCCCGCGATGTTCGCCAAGTTGGTCTTCTTCATTGGTCCTCTCCTTGATGCTTGGGGCTGACGATGTGCTGGATCGCGCGCTTGCCCCCGCCGCGCGCGATGAAGACGATGAGATCGACAGCCGCGGCGATCAGGCGCTTTGGCGGCGCGGCCACGGCTTCCATGCAGAGATCTTCCAGGCGCGCGAGCGCGTCGGCGGCGGAATTGGCGTGCAAGGTAAGCAGTCCGCCAGGGTGGCCGGTGTTCCAGGCTTTGAGCACTTCGAGTGCTGCGCCATCGCGCACTTCACCGACCACGATGCGGTCAGGTCGGAGGCGCAATGTCATCTGCACGAGATCGCGCATGCCCACAGGCGGATCGGTGCGCTTGGTCAAAAGCTGCACCGCGTTGGCGCTGGCGATTTGCAACTCCGCCGTATCTTCGAGGATCACCACGCGCGATGCGGCAAACGCCGGCTCCGCGAGCAGAGCGTTGAGCAAGGTCGTCTTGCCCGATCCAGTACCGCCGGCGACCACGATGTTGCGTTGCGCGGCGACCGCTTCGGACAGCATCGCCGCTTGCGCGGGCGTAGCAACGCCGTCGCGAACATAGTCTGCAAGCGTGTAGATGAAAGCTGGCCGCTTGCGGATCGCGAGAACAGGCGCTTCCACCAGCGGCGGCAAGAGCGCCTGAACGCGCGCCGCAGAATCCGGCAGGATGGTCGCGAGAGCGGGACGATCTTCACCTACCGTCTCGCCGGCTTCATGAGCAAGCAGCCGGATGGCAGTTTCGCGATCGTGCGCGCTGAGGCGGTGTTCAGTGAGCGTTAGACCGACGCCGACGCGGTCGAGCCAGACTTGCCCGTCCGCGTTGACTAACGCCTCAACCACGTCCGGCGCAGCGAGCGCGTCGGCAATGGTCGCGCCCAAGGCGCGCGCCAGCGCCGAACGGCGCCGCGAAGAGCCGATGGCGTGCGCGGCGGTCACGACGTGATCTCCGCCGTCCGCTCGTCATGGCCATTGCCGTCAATCGCGGCATCGCCATTGGCAATGGAGCGGCCGGGAGACAAGCCTTGCGCAACGAGGTCTAGGAAACGCTCGAACCGTGCTTCCGCGCTGGCGGCGATACTCTCCACGATCGCATCGTCGATGGGCGGATTGTGTTCGAGCCACACACGCACGAAGACGAACAGGGTCTCCTTCATCAGCGCCTGGTCCCGTTGCAGCTTGTCGAACCGTGTCTCCAATCGGTTGAGCTGGCGCTTTTGCGCCTCGGCTGACGTAGTGGCTGCGCCGGGAGAGTCCGCCGCGAAACGCGCGCGCAGGACTTCGGCGATAAGGCTCGATTCCGACCGTCCTTGCGCGCGCGCCGCGCGCGACACCTCACGCGCGAGGTCGGGTTCGAGGTAGGTGCGGATGCCGGTGAGATTCATGGAATCAGACTCCCGTCCAGCGCGGCTTGCGCACCGGATTTGCGTCGAGCGACGCAGCGGATGGCGGGCTCGGCGGGGGATTTGGCGGCGGCGCCATGCGCGCGCCGTCAGAGGTGCGGAAGCCCGCGAGCGCCAGGTCAGAGAGCTTGGGACCAGGCTGCGCAAAGAGGTCGCCCTGCCCCGCAGACAGCGCCTTTCGCTTGCCCGATGGCTTGGCCGACGCTTCTAGAAAGCCGAGTGGGACCACGTCGGTCCAATCATGCGCGGTCGTGAGCGTGACACGCGCACCCGACGCTGGCCGAAGCCGTTCGCGAAAGATGCGCTCTTCGTCGAAGCGGATCTTCTTGGCGCGGATGGGCTTGCAACCAGAGACGAAGATCAATTGCTCGTCGCGCGGCAAGGCGCGCACGTCCGCTGGCAAGAGCAGCGGGCGGCGCTCTTCGCGCAAAGTCGTTGAGCCCTGCCCCCAGCCCAGAATGGGCCTTGGCTTCTTCTGAGTCTCACTCTCGCGCATTTCCCAGACTTCGCCGGCCATGTCGGCGATGCGCTTGGCGGAATCGCCGTCCGTCGCCGAGAACGACGTGACGATGCCGCAATTGTCGATGATGACGTTGTCGCGGCCATAAGCACGGGCGATGTGATTCGGCGATTGGCACACGAGATACGCTTTGAGCCCATAGCCCGCCATCGCGCCCATCATCGTCTCGAAGAAGTCCATGCGCCCAAGCATCGGAAATTCGTCGAGCACCATGACCAGCCGATGCCGCTTCGGGCGCCCGCCGGCCTCGGTTTGGCTCTCCATCAACGTTCGGCCGGTCATATCCACGATGAGCCGCAGCAGCGGCATGAGCCGCTGCACGTCGGAGGACGGCGGCTGAAGATAGAGAGTGACCGGCTTGTCGCCGCACATGAGATCGGAGAGACGAAAATCCGATGTCGCGGTGTTGGCGGCGATAAGCGGATCAGCAAATAAGCCGAACATGCTCTCGGCCGTTGCCTGCACGCCCGAGCGCATGCGCTCCTCGGCCGACAGGAAGCTCTCGGCCGCATGCAGCACTTCGGGGTGCACTTCCGCTTGGCCCGTCGCGGGATTCTTCCGATGCAGAGTGCGGCGCATCTCTTCGGCGGTCTGCGCCATGTTGCGCAGCTTCTCGCGCACGACCGCAAGGGTTTTGCGCTCCAATGGCTCGGCGTAGAGCACATGCAGAATGACGGGTGCTACGAGACTGGAGGCGCTGCGCAGCCAGAAATCCTTGGATTGACGATCCTCGTGCGCGCCGAACAACACGTCGGTCAGATTCTGCGCCGCGCGCACCTCGTTCGCGCCGCGTGGAATCTCGAACAGCGGGTTGAAGCGGATACCGTCGGAATGCGTTGGCCGGAAACGAGCCACCGGCCCCAGAGTCTCGCGAAAGCCAGCGGTGCCTGGAAAGCCGTGGCGCGGATCGCCATCGGCGAGTTCGCCTTTCACGTCGATCACGAGCGCCGAGTGCGGCGTCGCCAGTAGAGTCGGCACCACATGGCCGCGGCCCTTGCCGCTGCGCGACGCGCCGATCAGGAGCTGGTGTTCGGCACCATCATAAGCGAGCAATTCGCCATCGAACTTGCCGAGCACTGATCCGCGCGGCGCAAACAAATTGGCGCGCTTTAGATCCTGGAAGGAGGCCCATGCACCTTGGCCCGACGGCGCCACTTCCCATTTCTGTCGCGAACCCGTTGCGACGAACACAACGCCAATGGCGAGGCCGACGAGAACAGTCAGATGCGCTGCAGCGAATGGTCTCGGGTAGATTTCCGCCCAATGTTCGGACCATGCGTACATTGCCCAAGGAGGAAAGATCGCCATTGGGCCGATGAAAAAGAGCGGCGCGCCCAGCGCATGCTGATCGGCGAATATGCTCGCGATCAGCTGTGTAGCGCCGACAAGCGAGGCCCCAGCCGTCGCAGCGGCACACGCAATACCCAAGATATGTCTCTGCTTGCCCATGGGTGCCCGTCCACACTCTGATGGGGCGAGCAATCCACGAGCCGTCGATTATGCGGTCAGCGCCGCATAAGATTCGGTCTATACCGAAGATAATTCGGACCCGAGCCTTAGCCTCGGTTACACCGCCAAGATCGCCTCTGATTGGGTCAAGCTTCGGGTCTCAAAGCGGTCCAAAGCAAGGGGGTTTGATACAATCAATTACCACGGAAACGTGCGCCGTCGAAAACGCGAAACCGTCTGCTTCTGCCCGCATTTGAAACGCTCTCCATGTTTCGATTGACCTCGTCACCACGTGCAACAAGAACTCTTCGGGACCAGACAAATGATAGGCAGAGGCGATCTCAGGGGCGCGCCTCAAATAACCGAGAAAAGTGTCGATCGACGTGCCAGAGATGAGCGTCACGTGAATCCACGCGTCGTACCTCGCACCAAGCGTGCGCACGTCAAGGATTGCGCGATAGCAAACAATTACACCTGTGCGCTCGAGGCGTCTGACCCGCTCCAGACATGCAGAGGCGGAAAGGCCTATTCGCCTCGCAAGCTCCTTATTCTTCTGTCTGGCGTCGCGCTGGAGTTCCTCCAGAATGGCAAGGTCGACGGCGTCAAGCTTGATCATGGATCATTGAGCGCGATCATTTAACCCGGCCAATCCGGGCGTGTAGGGTGCGTGAGCCGCGTTCGCATGCCGCCGCCATAGTGCCTGGTCTGCGAGCGCTCACAGCCCCTTCACGATCTCATCTGTCATCTTCTTGGCATCCCCAAACAGCATCATCGTGTTGTCGCGAAAGAAGAGTTCGTTCTCGACGCCCGCGTAGCCGCTGCCCATGCCGCGTTTGATGAACAGAACGGTCTTTGCCTTTTCGACATCAAGAATCGGCATGCCGAAGACTGGCGATTTTGGATCGGTCTTCGCGCTTGGATTCGTCACGTCATTTGCGCCTATGACGTAGGCGACATCGGCTTGTGAGAACTCGTTGTTGATATCCTCAAGCTCGAACACTTCATCGTACGGCACGTTGGCTTCAGCCAGCAGCACGTTCATGTGGCCCGGCATGCGGCCGGCGACGGGGTGAATGGCGTACCTCACCTCCACGCCCTCCTTCTTCAGCATGTCGGCCAGTTCGCGAACGCTATGCTGTGCCTGCGCCACCGCCATGCCATAGCCCGGCACGATAATCACTTTGCTGGCGTTCTTCATGATGAAGGCGGCGTCGTCGGCGCTGCCCTTCTTCACCGGGCGTGTTTCCACATGACCAGCCACCGCGCCGCCATCTGCTGTGCCAAAGCCCCCGAGGATGACGCTGATGAAGCTGCGGTTCATGCCTTTGCACATGATGTAACTGAGGATCGCACCCGATGAGCCCACCAGCGCGCCGGTTATGATCAGCGCCACGTTCTCCAGCGTGAAGCCCAACGCCGCCGCCGCCCAGCCAGAATAGGAGTTCAGCATCGACACGACCACGGGCATGTCGGCGCCACCAATTGGAATGATCAACAAGATGCCGATCAGCAGCGAGAGCACAGTCAAAGTCCAGAAGTGCCACTCAACCGTGCCGCCCGCCTGCACCATCATCACGACCGTCGCCGCGATGGCGAGCGCGAGCGCGATGTTGATGAGATGGCGCGCGGGCAACATGATCGGGGCGCCCGACATATTGCCGTTCAATTTAGCGAAGGCGATCACCGAGCCGGTGAAGGTGATAGCGCCGATGGCTGTACCAAGCGAAAGCTCGACCAACGACTGCATCTTGATGCCGCCGCTGGGCAAAGCGATGTGGAAGCTCTCCGGCGCGTAGAACGCCGCCGCCGCCACCGCCACCGCCGCCAAGCCGACGAGCGAGTGAATCGCCGCCACCAATTGCGGCATGTCAGTCATTTTGATTGAGCGGGCGATGAACGCACCCGCGCCGCCGCCGATCAAAGCCGCCGCCGCGATCAGGCCAAGCGTGGTTTGATCCATATGCTCCCAGGCCAGCGCCAGCGTCACGCCAATGGCGAGCGCCATGCCGATCATACCGAAGCTGTTGCCCTGACGGCTGGTCTCGGGGCTCGACAACCCGCGCAGCGCCAAGATGAAAAGCACGCCGGACACCAGATACAGAAGCGTAGCGAAATCAGCGTTCATGATGCTGCGACCCATCTCGCATTGCGAACAGACTCAGCGCAGCTCATCTTTGAGCACCTGCACTTCTGGCTTTCCTCTTGTACATGGCCAACATGCGCTGGGTGACCAGGAAGCCGCCGAAGATGTTCACGGAGGCCAAGCCTACGGCAAGCGCGCCCGCGCCCTTCGCGGTCCAGCCGCCCGCCATTGTCGAACTCGCCGCAGCCGCGATCAACGCACCGACGATAATGACTGAGGAGATGGCGTTAGTGACAGCCATGAGCGGCGTGTGCAACGCCGGCGTGACTGACCACACGACGTAGTACCCTACAAAGATCGCCATGACGAAAATCGCGACGTAGAAGACTAGCGAATCTGCCGTTTCCATTTCTTCGCCTCTGACTCCAATTGTATTCACGTATGCTGGCGCGCTCCCACGTTCACGCCGCACTCTTCGGCGCGAAATGGGGATGGATCAGCGCTCCGCCCTTGCTCAGCATCGCACCCTTGATGATCTCATCGTCCCAATCGGGCGCGAAGGCTTTGCTGTCCTTGGCTGTCAGCAACGGCAGCAGCGCCAGCAAGTTCTTGGCGTAAAGTGAAGACGCATCGGCGCCGAGGCGCGCCGGCAGGTTGGTGTAGCCCATGATTTTGACGCCGCCGATGTCGACCAGATCATCGGACCTCGAAAGCGGGCAATTGCCGCCCTGCGCCACGGCGAGGTCAATGATCACCGAGCCCGGCCGCATGGACTTGGCCATTGCTTCCGTGACAAGCACCGGCGCCGCGCGGCCTGGGATCAAAGCCGTCGTGATGACGATATCCTGCTTGGCGATATGCGCCGCCACTAAAGCGGCTTGCTTGGCTTGATACTCCGCACTCATCGGCTTGGCGTAGCCGGCGGCGGTTTCGGCCTGTTTGAATTCGTCGTCCTCGATCGCAACAAATTTCGCGCCGAGCGACGCTACTTGCTCCTTCGTAGCCGGGCGCACGTCGGTTGCGCTGACCACTGCGCCGAGACGGCGCGCGGTCGCAATCGCCTGCAAGCCGGCGACACCGACGCCCATAATGAAAACTTTTGCCGCCGCAACTGTGCCCGCTGCTGTCATCATCATCGGAAAGGCGCGGCCATATAACCCCGCCGCCTCGATCACGGCGCGATAGCCGGCCAGGTTGGCTTGCGAACTCAGCGCATCCATCGATTGGGCGCGGCTGATGCGCGGGATGAATTCCATCGCCAACGCATCGATCTTGGCTCTCGCAAGCGCCTCGATGACGTTGCGGTCGTCATAGGGCTCAAGCAGGGACGCGAATCCAGAACCGGCTTTCATGGCGCCCATCTCGGCGCCTGTGGGTCTGCGCACTTTCAGCACCAAGTCTGCGGCGCCAATGCCGCCATCGGCGCTCATCTCGGCGCCCGCAGCCTTGTATTGCTCATCTGGCGTGCTTGCAGCCACGCCGGCGCCGGTTTGCACGGTCACGCTATGGCCAAGGCCAATGATCTTTTTCACCGTCTCCGGCGTGGCGGCGACACGTGTTTCAAGGTCTTTGCTCTCTCGCAACACAGCAATGCGCATCGAACCATCTTTCGAGTTTCACAGTGTGCTGAGCATCACCCACACGCAGGTCAGCGCCGGCTTCGCTTCGCCTTCGATCTCTACTTCAATCGCAAATGTGAGTTGCCACCTCTTCGCCCCACGCGCGGCCATCTCAGCGAGCGTGAACAAACCCCGGATCCGCCTCCCCGCTCGCACCGGTGAAACGAAGCGAACGCGATCGAACCCATAGTTGATTGCTGCGCGTTGTCCTTCGAGAGGTGGCGCCGCTGAAAACGCCATTGCTGAGATCAACGATAGAGACAGAAAGCCATGCGCAATGGTGCCGCCAAACTCAGTATCCCTGGCGCGCGCTTCATCGACGTGTATAAACTGGAGGTCTTCGGTGACTTCGCCAAAACGATTGATGCGGTCTTGGTCGATTTCATACCATTTCGATACGCCGATGATTTGGCCTATGCGGGATTGGTATTCCTCCACTGACCAAGCAGGTAGCGGCATCACGACAGCACCTCGAACAACGCCGCCGCTCCCATCCCACCGCCAACGCACATGGTGACGACAACATAGCGTATGTTTCGGCGCCTACCCTCGATGAGCGCGTGCCCCACGAGCCGCGCACCCGACATGCCATACGGGTGACCAAGCGCGATAGCGCCGCCGTTGACGTTGAGCCGCTCGTCCGGGATCCCCAACCTATCCCTGCAGTGGATAACCTGAACAGCGAACGCTTCGTTGAGCTCCCAAAGCCCTACATCATCGACGTTCAAGCCGAACCGAGATAGCAGTTTCGGCACAGCTGCAACCGGTCCGATCCCCATCTCATCTGGCTCGACGCCCGCGACGCTCATGCCAACGTAGCGCCCAAGCGGCGTCAGGCCACTTTGCACGGTCTGATGGGCGTCCATCAGGACACAGGCTGAAGCCCCATCTGACAGCTGACTGGCGTTGCCGGCGGTAATAGAGCCACCCGGCCGCACTGCGCTCAGCCGCGCAAGGCCACGCGCGCTGGTCTCAGGACGGGGTCCTTCGTCTTTCGATAGCCGAACCTGTAAAGAGCTCTTCGCGCCGGTTTCCTTGTCCAGCACTTCCATTAGAGATTCGACCGCGACGATTTCGTCGTCAAACTTCCCCGCCGTCGCAGCCGAAACGGTGCGGGCTTGTGACTGCAAAGCATACTCGTCTTGGCGCTCTCGCGAGATGGCGTAACGCTGCGCGACGACCTCAGCGGTGTCGAGCATCGGCATGTAGGTTGCTGAATGCAACTCCAGTAGCGTTGGATCTGGACCCACTCGCTGCTCTGGGGTCTGAACGAGCGAAATGGATTCTACGCCTCCCGCTACAACCACTTCCATCTGATCGATGCTGATCTGCTTTGCCGCGATTGCGATCGCCATCAGCCCCGACGCGCATTGCCGGTCCACGGTCATCCCCGCAACCTGTACGCCGAGTCCCGCCCTCAGCGCCGCCGTGCGGCCAATTGTGTGCTGCGCACCTTGGGGCAAGGCGCAACCCATTATGCAATCATCTATCCGATCCGGCGCGACCCCGGCTCGCTCGACCGCCGCTCGTATCGCGTGCGACGCTAACGTTGGAGACGGTGTGGCGTTGAAAGCGCCGCGGTAAGCGCGCCCGATTGGTGTCCGCGCGGTAGAGACAATTAGCGCTTCACGCATGGCGCACCCTCAAGAAATCAACTGAGACATATCGAGTTCTTTGCGCCACTGGTCTGCGCCGCTTGATGGAACTCTATCGTTCGTGCGATCCGTAATTTCGGCCCAACGCGCCTGAACCTTCTCAGCGACATTGCCGTCTGGAGAAATGTAAACCCCCTCCGACAATGTGATGTGCGCACTCGCGAATACGCTCGCCCCAGTGCAAACAATTGCACGCGTTGGCGCATTGTCCGCTACAAGCGCCACCACCGCAGGACTGACGACATCGGGTCTAAGCTTGGCCAGCGCCTCCGCAGGCATTAAGCCTTCCAGCATCTTGGTTGCACCCGTGGGCGCCAGACAATTGACGCGAATGTTGTCTTTCATCCCTTCGATAGCGAGTGCTTGCATCAATCCAACGAGCGCCATTTTGGCGGCCGCGTAGTTTGCCTGTCCGAAATTTCCGAAGAGCCCCGATGATGATGTCGTCATCACGATCCGGCCAAACTTCCGCTCCTTCATCGGTTCCCAAACCGCCTTGGTGCAGACAAACGCGCCCATGACATGCACGTCCAAGACAGCGCGCATTTCGTCTATCGACATTTTGGCGAACGACCGGTCTCGCAGAATGCCGGCGTTGTTGACCAGAATATCAATTCTTCCCCAGCGCTGAAGAATGGATGCGGCCACGTCCTCAATTGCATTCTGGTCGGTGACGGAACCGATGCCTAATGTGGCCTCGGCCCCTAGCGCTCTAATCTCTTCCACCACGCGCTCCGCGGAGCCTGCGGCTTGTTCAACTTCATTGACAACAATCTTTGCACCACGGCTTGCGAGCAGTATGGCGTGAGCGCGCCCCAGGCCGCCACCTGCGCCCGTGATGAATGCCACGCGACCGGATAGATCGATCATACCTCATCCCCATCGATGCTGGGTCCGAGGGAGGCGTCGACCAGACCTCCGTCTACAATGATATTGCTTCCCACCACATAGTCACCGGAGGGCGCTGCGAGGAAGATCGCTGCAGCAGCAATGTCCTCTGGCCTTCCAATGCGTCTGGATGGAATCGCGTCAGCTACTTTGTCGCCTCGATCACGGGCGGCCTTGTTCATTTCCGAAGCGAACGCACCCGGCGCGATCGATGTGACATTGATGTTGTCTTTCACCAATGCAGCGGCCATCCGGCGCGTGAGGTGAAACAACCCAGATTTTGATGCGTGGTAGCTGTATGTGTCCCAAGGACTAAGCCTCAGGCCGTCCACTGACGCGATGTTGATCACCTTCGCCGGTCGATCTGGACTCGCAGCGGCCCGCAGCTTGCTCAACAGTTTTTGCGTGAGGAAAAAAGGCGACTTGAGATTCAAGTTCATCACCTTGTCCCAACCGTGCTCCGGAAAGGAGTCGAACGGCGCACCCCATGCAGCTCCTGCGTTGTTCACCAGGATGTCGAGGCGACTTTCGCGATCTCCAAACGCGGCTGCTAATTGCTCGCAACCCGCGATACTAGACACGTCACACGCCAAAGGGATGCAGTTTGGACCAAGTGCGGTCGCAGCCGCTTCGCAAGCGTCCGCCTTTCGGGAGCTAATGTAGACCTTGGCGCCTTGGGCGATGAAGCCTGTGGCAATTGCTTTACCCAAACCCCGCGAACCGCCGGTCACAATCGCCACGCGCCCGGTCAGAGAAAAAAGGTCCCCAACATCCATGACAACCCTTTGCGTTCATCGTTTTAGGCCATTGGCCTATTTCTAGCCGTTGGCAGAACTCGTTGTCAACACGTTGGCTGGCAGGGTAGCCCCCGGTAAGACGCGCGCTTTTGTTTGCGAAAGAAGGGACCTCGGACACAAATTCAGAATTAGGCGTGAGGCTCTTGCGCGTCGCTTACATCGGAGCGCGGAAAACCTGCAATTCTGAAACTGAGATCAGGCGGTGAAGTACTCTGGCTGGAACGCCAAGCATGTCGCATCCAACGACGCGACCAGCGCCAACTGGTGATCAATCCGAGGCAACTCGTAGCGAAAATAATAGCGGCATGTGTCTCGCTTGCCTTGGTAAAAGGCTCGCTCGCCATCTGAAGTTTTCTCAACCCGCAAACTATCGACGGCAGGAATCGCCTGCAGCAACCACATCCAGCCGATGACAATTTGCCCAGCTGCGTCGAGGTAGAGTGTGGCATTGGCCACGCTTCTCTCGAACTCAGCGGCGTTCAGCGCCGCATCTGTCGCATTCACTAGATTCGCCAGACGGACACCCAAGCTATGCGCTTCTTCCTGAATTTCCGGCCTAGCCGATGCCTCCGAAATCGTCTCTTGAACCAGCTCCACCAACTGGTTGAAAGCGCTCCTGTTCGTCGCACGCACCTTTCTCCCAAGGAGATCGATTCCTTGTATCCCCGTCGTACCTTCGTGGATTGGGTTGAGACGATTGTCACGATAGTGACGCTCAACGGGGAAGTCCCTTGTGTAACCATACCCCCCCAGAACCTGAATCGCCAATGCGTTCGCTTCAGTGCAATGCTCGGATGCCCACGTCTTTGCGATCGGCGTCAATAGGTCGAGAAGCGCTGACACGCGCGCCCGATCCGATGCAGCATCGCTGCCACGCAACTTGTCGACTAGGATGCCGCAATACGTTGCAAGCGCTAGCGCACCTTCCACGGCAGCCCTCTGCTTTAGGAGCATACGCCGGACATCTGCGTGATTAATAATGGCTGTCTGCGGGTTGCTTGGCTGTTTGCCGGCGGCTGCGCGACCTTGGAGCCTCGTTTTCGCGTATTCGACGGCGCAAAGGTAGCCTGCATTACCAATAGCAGCGGCGTTGGCTCCAACAATGATGCGCGCTTCATTCATCATGTGAAACATGTGGGCGAGCCCTTTGTTTGGCTCACCGATGAGCTCCCCGACGCACACACCCTGCTCGCCAAAATTGAGCAAGCAATTGGTGGTGCCGCGCTGGCCCATTTTGTGATTGAGCCCAGCGAGGGCGATGTTGTTTGTTTGCCCAAGCGAGCCGTCGGAATTTACGCAATACTTTGGCGTCAGGAACAGAGACAATCCGCCTACCCCAGGCGGACTCCCATCAATCCGAGCCAGAACCATGTGGACGATGTTCTCCGCGAGGTCGTGATCTCCGCCGGAGATCCACATCTTGTTGCCTGCAATGCTGAATCGACTGTTTCCGAGCGGCGTTGCACTCGTTCGGACATCCGCCAGAGATGACCCAGCCTGCGGCTCTGAAAGACACATCGTTCCGAACCAACGTCCTGCCAACATGTTCGGCAAAAATGTCTCGCGTAGAGTACTGCTCCCGAAAGCGGCCAACATGTTCGCCGCTGCACTGGTTAGAAAACAATAATTGAACAGTGAAATGTTTGATGCAGCGAACATGCTATTCACCTGCACCATAATTGATGCAGGGATCTGCGCGCCGCCATCGGACTCATCAAACTGGGCCGCGAAGAAGCCAGCCTCGCGATAGGCGTTGATTGCTCGGTGCGCCTCGAGCGGTACGCGCGCGCCGTCCCGATCAAGCACCGGCTCGTTGGCGTCGAGCTGGACGGCGCATGGCAGAAAGTATGACTGAGCTATGTCCTCTGCAGAATCCAGCACGGCTTCCACGGAAGCTCGGTCATGCGCGGCGAACCTCGGGTGCGCTAGCACGCTCTCGAGATCGAATACGTCATCCAGCAGGAACTTCACGTTACGGCGATTGACGATCAAAGGCACGGAATCTGCCCGCATTCTGGGGGATGCGCCACGTCTTGAGCCCGCACCCGGCACGAACGATCATCCGCTCCTATCATTCTTTTAGGCCAACGCAATGTTTTTATTGTGTCCGGATCGCACAACCGGCAACATCGCGCTTAAGGAGGTGCTGATGGACTTCACCCTAACCGCAGACGAGTTGCATTGGCGCGATCGCGTCCGCAGCCATGTCACCGAGCATTTGCGCCCAAGACACGTTGATTATCTCGCAGAGCAAGCGAAAGGCGCACGCTGGAAGGTCCTGCAGGTTGTGGAACAAGAAAAGCAGCGCGCCAAAGCGGCCGGGCTGTGGAACCTATTTTTGCCGCCGGCTCATGAGCCCCTGCACGAATCTTCGTTTGCTTTTCCCAGCCCCCATCTGAGCAATTTGCAATACGCCATGTGTGCGGAAGAGATGGGACGCCTCGAATGGGCGTCTGAGGTTTTCAATTGCTCCGCACCTGATACCGGAAACATGGAGATACTTCACCGGTACGGAACGCTTCCCCAAAAGCAGCAGTGGCTAAAGCCGCTCATGGACGGGGATATTCGGTCCGCGTTTCTAATGACAGAGCCTGGCGTCGCGTCCTCGGACGCAACGAATATCGAAACGTCTATTTCGGGCGATGGCGACCACTATGTCTTGAACGGTCGTAAATGGTGGGCAAGCGGCGCTGGTGACCCGCGGTGCAAACTAGCCATAGTCATGGGCAAGACTGATCCCGCAGCGGCCAAGCACAAGCAACAAAGCATGATCCTTGTGCCCCTCGACACACCCGGCGTCTCTGTAGTGCGAATGCTACCCGTGTTTGGCTATGATGACGCGCCACATGGCCACGCCGAGATTGTTCTAAGCGACGTCCGTGTACCACGCGAAAACCTTCTTCTGGGCGAGGGGCGGGGCTTCGAGATTGCACAGGGTCGCCTTGGCCCCGGCCGCATACACCACTGCATGCGCACAATCGGGGTTACCGAAGAAGCGCTGGAAAAATTCACAAAGCGCCTGCTTTCGAGGACCGCATTCGGCAAACGACTCGCGGACCATTCGGTTTGGGAGCAACGCATAGGTGACGCTCGCATTGACCTAGAGATGACTCGTTTGCTCTGCCTCAAGGCTGCAGACATGATGGACAAAGTAGGCAACAAGGCCGCGCAAGCCGAGATCGCCATGATCAAGGTCGCCGCGCCGCGTACTGCCCTGGCGATACTCGACGCAGCAATTCAGGCATTTGGCGGTGCTGGCGTGGCCGATGACTTCGGCCTAGCCCGCGACTACGCGCTTATTCGCACGCTGCGCATCGCAGATGGGCCCGACGAGGTCCACAAGCGCGCTATCGCACGTCTTGAGTTCAAGAAGCACCAATGAGCGCTGGAATACGAGACCCCGTGCTCGTCGCTGCAAGCCCTGACCTCGAACGATGGCTGTTAAAGAACGTTGCTGAACACAAGCCGCCCTTCTCAGTGCAGCGGCTCTCAGGGGGGCAATCCAATCCCACGTATCTGATCGCGGGGACCGCCGGGAACCTCGTTCTTCGGCGGCAACCAACAGGACCGCTCCTTCCTTCAGCACACGCCATCGACCGCGAATTTCGATTGCTCGCGAAGTTGCACCCGCTGGGTTTTCCCGCGCCCCAACCACTTGCGTTCTGCGACGACGCTTCGGTCTTTGGATCCAAATTTTACGTCATGTCGCACATCGCCGGGCTTACGTTTTGGGACGGCGCGCTACCCTCCATATCATCCGCTGACCGGGGCGCGATTTACGTGTCGCTCGTCGATACGCTGGCGCGCCTACACCGGATTGACCACGAAGCAATAGGCCTCGGTGACTTCGGGCGCAGCGGAAACTACATGGAGCGTCAGGTCGAACGATGGACAAGGCAGTACCGCTCCAGCCAAACAGACGTGGATCAGAATATGGAAAGCCTCATCGCATGGCTTCCGCACACCACACCCGCGCAAACGGGCACTTCAATCGTCCACGGCGACTACCGAATTGACAATGCGCTATTCGACGTTGAGTCGTCGTCGGTCCGAGCGATCATCGACTGGGAACTCGCGACCATCGGAGACCCACTGGCCGACTTCAGTTACTTCGCACTAAACTGGACGCTTCCTGCCGATGGCGGCGCTGGCCTCGGCGGTCTTGACCTTGATGCCTTGGGAATTCCAAGCCTAAGTCAGATCACTGAACGCTATTTGAACAACAGCTCCCAAAGCCGAGCAACATCTTTGGAATGGTACTTCGCGTACAACGCATTTCGCATCGCCGCGATTCTGCAAGGGATAAAGCAACGACTACTCTCTGGAAACGCCTCCGGCGCGGACGCCGCCCAGAAAGCAGCGCGTGTCAGCCAATTTGCGGCCCTAGGATGGCAATTCGCAAGGCAATGCGGGGCGCGTTAGCCGTCTGCGAACAGCCCGCGCAGTTCTTTCTTCAGGACTTTGCCATTGGCGTTCCGTGGCAGCGCGTCGACCGAGAGGCGAATCTGCACGGGAATTTTATAGGCCGCCAACCTTTCACTTAGGAAGGCTCTCAGCGCCACCACATCTTCGGCCACATTGTTGTTAACTTGTACAACTGCCACGGGCACCTGGCCCAGCACATCGTGGGAAACACCCAACACCGCAGCATCCCGAACGGCGGGATGCTGCATGAGTACGGTCTCCACCTCAATGCAATAGATGTTCTCCCCGCCACGTATAACGACATCTTTCAGCCGGTCGACAACATAGACAAAACCCTCTTCATCGATCCGGCACACGTCGCCGGTGCACAGCCAACCATCAACGATGGCTTCGTTTGTCTCTTTGGGCTTGTTCCAGTATCCGCGAACTACCCCGGGGCCCCTCACCCACAGCTCACCCTCTTCACCGATTGGAACGTCACAGCCTTCACGAACAATGCGAACGTCCGCCACAGGAAGAGGAGGACCGGCGCTGCTCGGTCGCATCACGTAATCTTCTCCAAAGTGGCCTGTTAGCGTTCCCGATGTTTCGGTCATGCCCCAGCCATTGCCAGGCGCGCAGCCTAGTGTCCGCGAAATCTGCTCCGCCAGACTTAGCGCCGAAGGCGCTCCGCCGTAGGTCACGACCTCCAAGCTTGAGAGATCATAATCTGGGCGCTGTTCGCACTCCAAAATCTGCGTCGCTACGGTCGGCACACCGCCGGTAACAGTCACCCGTTCTTGCGCGATCAAGCCAAGTCCGCGCGTCGCGTCCCAGCGATGCATGAGCACAATCTTGCTGCCTGCGTACATGTGTGGAAGCAGATTCGCTGCACAACCGGTTACGTGAAACAACGGAATGACAAGCAGCAAGACCTTGGGCACAGGGGGGCCGAGCGCTACACCAGCGCGCATCGACGCTCTAGCAGCGAGGTAGCGCATCGAGGCTATGCAACTCAAAAGGTTTCTGTGACTCGCCACCGCGCCTTTCGGCGTGCCGCTTGTCCCGGAAGTGTACAAGATCATTGCATCGTCGTCAGGCTCGCAGACAGCCCAGGTGTGGAAGCGGACCGGCAACTCAGCCCACACCTCTACCGTTCCGATCACATCCTCCAGGCGAGCAAAGGTCGTGGCGTTGGCGCTCGCGCGCGAGACGACCACATGCCTTAGGGCCGCCCCGTCATCGAGACACGGGGCAAGGCGTTCGTAGCGCTCATAGTCGCAAATGACTGTGTTCGCGCCGCAATCGGACAGCGCCCCCTGAAGCTCGCGGCCGGTCCACCACGCATTTAGCGGCACCGCAATGGCGCCCAGCAGTGACGCCGCGAAAAGCGCCACAGGCCACTCTGGAAGATTGCGCATGACGATCGCCACTCGGTCGCCGCGTCGGACACCCAGTTCTTCAAGATAAGCCGCCAAGACCTCAGTCGCCTTCGCAAACGCTTGGTAGGTCACGCGCTCGTCGTCAAGAACAAGGAATGTAGCCTCGCCGTGAGAACGCGCGCGCTCGAACAAATCTCGCAGCGATCGGGGGATGTGTTTCCAGATTCGCGTCTCGCAGCCATGCAAGCTCGCGGTTCCCATTTCGAACTCAGATCCGGGCGCGGTAAGGACTGCGTCTAGTTCGTGGATCGATAGTCTGGGTCGCAGTGTTAAGTCACCCGTCATCGCGCGCCTACCAGCCCGCGCGCGCTGTCGCGCCGTTGTCTACAACAAACTCGGCGCCGGTAATGAAGCGCGACTCGTCCGACGCCAGGAAAACGACGAGCGATGCAACATCGCTCGGCGCACCGATCTCGCCCCTAGCGAGGACGCCCGGCGGTATCACGCGTGCCTGCCCCGTTCGTCCCTCGAAAGCTTGCTGCATCGGCGTCTCTATGTCGCCGGGGTGCACCGAGTTGCAGCGGATCTTGTAACCCTTGTCCTGACACATCGCTGCTAACGACTTCGTCAGCGCTGTCACCGCGCCTTTAGCCGTGGAATAGGAAAGATAGCCACTATAGCCGCGCAACGCAGCAACTGAGGATACGTTGATGATCGACGCGGCATTGCTGTTTTTCAGCAGAGGCATGGCGTACTTGCAGCCTAAAAACACGCCTTCATTCATCACGGCGTGAATACGGCGAAACTGTTCAAGTGATTCCGACTCCACGTCTCCGGTCAAACAAATCCCGGCGTTGTTGACGAGAACGTCAAGCCGCCCAAACGCAGCTTCAACGCGTTGAGCGGCCTCTCTCCAATCCAATTGACTGGTGACATCCAACGTGATCGCCAGCCCGGAGCCGCTCAGTGACTCCGCGACGCGCTTTGCGGAGGCCTCGTTCGCGTCAGTCACGACAACCTGAGCGCCTTCGCGCGCGAGCAGAAGGCAGTCGGCCTCCCCGAGTCCCGATCCGCCCCCCGTAACGAGTGCGACCTTGCCCTCCAACCGCCCCATCAAATGCCTCGCCCTACGGTCACGACTTTCCGATGATGACCGACCCTAAGCTGGTCCGCCGAAAACAGCGTCCGCAAACGCGTGGGCCATGTCGCCGTACGGGCCCTTTAGTGAAAGCATCAGCGGGTTGTCATCGGCGCAATAAAACACGGACTTTTGGTGCGTGTAGTTGAGGAAGCCCTCGTATCCGGAGTGGCAACCCATGCCACTTGCGCCCACGCCTCCAAAAGGCAGCGTTGGGTCAGCGCCCTGGAAGCCGAATACGTTCACGCCGACGCCTCCCGCAATCACATTGTTTGTGAAGGCCTCAATCTCATCGCTCTGGCGACCAACAAAGTATGCCGCAAGCGGGCGCGGGCGGTCATTGATGTATCGGATTGCCGATTCAACTGAATCATAGGGCTTCACCGCGATAACCGGCCCAAAAGTCTCATCCTGCGAAACCGCGAGCGACTCCGGCGGATCAACGACAACATACAATGGAATCTGCAACAGCTTCGGGTCCGGCTCATCCCCGTTAAGCGATACAACTGTTGCTCCGGCCGCCCTAGCCTCGGCGACATATCCAAGGACGCGCTCGTAGTGCCGCTGATTTATTGCACCCGTCGCATCGGGGTGGCCGACATAGCGCGGGTACATGCCGCTCCAGGCCTTCTTCGCAAGCTCCACCCATTCGCCGAGCCTCTCGCGAGGCGCCAGAACATAGTCGGGCGACGTGCAAACCTGACCGCCCTTGAAGATGCGAAAATAGAGGTAGCGCTCTACTAGCCCAGGCTCGAAGCCTGAGTTCGTGAACAAAGTTGGATTTTTGCCGCCCAACTCAAGGGTCAACGGGGTCAGATTGGGCGCTGCGGCCGCCATAATCAATTTGGCCGCGCGGCCCCCGCCCGTGTACGTGAGATGATCCCACGGCAGTCTTGAAAAGTACTCCGCGAATGCGACGTCGCCATTGACGACGCAGAGTTCGGCGGGGTCGAACGCTTCGGCAATGACGCGCTGCAGCGTTTCGCCGGTGGCTGGCGCAAGCTCAGACGCCTTTACAATCACCCTGTTGCCGCCAGCGAGCATATCGCTGACCATGACCAGCGTGCTCTCGACAGGGAAATTCCAGGGACCGATATTGCCCATGACGCCTTTCGGCTGCCTGATCACCTTCGCCGTCGAAGATCCATGAACAAGGTTGTTCAATGTCCGCGGCGATGGCTTCATCCACTCCGCCAAGTTTTCTTGAATGAACCGATTTCGCCCCAGGACGCCCCCTGTCTCAAATAGATCGGTCACAATGACATGGTGACTGCCAAAGTCCTCGGCCAAGGATCGCCGAAACGCATTCCGGCTGCCGACGAGCGACTGCTCAAGCCTACGCAAACGACCCAGCCGCGCATCAAGCGTTGGCATGGGTTCAAGGGCGAATGCTTTTCGCTGGTTGCTGAACAGAGCGTCGAGTTCCGGTGTGGTGTTATTGGGCATGCATACCTCCCTGAACGCTGGCGTAGGCGTCCGCAAAATTGTACTCTTCGATAACATCACGCGCCGCGCCTACGATCGATGCGATGTCGTCATCGGAATGTGCGAATGACAGATAGATATGATTGGATGTCGGCAGAGTGAGCATGACGTCACGCGTCATCAGCGCGAGAAAAAAGAGATCGACGAGACGCTGGTCGAGCGACGCATACTCAACAAAGCGTGGCGGCGCCGAGGTCAAGAACATCTGCAGCATGGATGAGATGTGATTGACGTGACAGGGAATGCCGACACTCGCGAAGGCCCCCTCCAGTCCGCGCGCCAGCCTCTCGGCGCGCTGGTCAAGCGCCTGATACGCTCCCGCTTCGCCCAATTGTTTGTATGTGGTCATTGCCGCGGTTGCCGCTAGTAAGCCGCGCGTCCCGTCGTTGCCTGTTCCAGACTGGAACGCGCGGCGGCTCATCGACGTGCTGGTTGGATCCACAACACTAAGAATGTCCGCCCGCCCGGCCACTGCTGCGATCTTCTCGCCCGCGCCAAGCGCCTTGGCGAAGGTGGCGAGATCGGGCGTAACGTTATGGGCTCTCTGCGCGCCACCCGGTGAAACGCGAAATCCGGTAATGACCTCGTCGAAGATGAGAACAATGTTCTTCTCGGCCGTAAGCGCTCTTAGCCCCTCCAAAAACGCTCCTTCAACGCCCCAGAGCCCCCCCGAATGCATCGCCGGGTCCAGAATAACGGCTGCGATATCATCATCGCGCGCGCACGCCTCCTCCACAGCTTCAAGATCATTGAACGGCAATGTGAGTGTGTCTGCGTAGGCGCTCGCTGGAACGCCGTCGCCGAGAGGCGTGCGCGATGGACCTGCGCCGATCAGGAATTGATCGTGCTGGCCGTGATAGTGACCGAAGAACTTCACCACTTTGGAGCGCCCAGTGAACGCCCGCGCATAGCGAACCGCCGATAGCACCGCTTCGGTTCCGCTGTTGAGAAACCGCACCTGTTCGGCGCACGGCACGATCTCACAGAGCGCTTCCGCACACTCAATGAGGTTCATCGGGTTTAGAAGGAGCGCTCCGATGTTTTCTGCGCGATCCAGTGCGGCTTCTACTGCTGGATGCCGGTGTCCCAGAAGAAGCGGCCCATTGCAGAGAAAACAATCAAGGTAGAAGTTGCCGTCGAGATCGCGACTCCGCGCGCCGTAGCCCTCCGTCATGTATAGAGGATACGGGTGAAAGAAGCGCAGATTGCCAGATACGCCGCCTGGCAGAACGCGAGCGGCGCGTTCGAAAGCGACCGCAGACTTCGGCGTTCTGCTCTTGAACTCAGCGACGATACGCCGTTCGCAATCTTCTATCGCCGCCATGATGCGAACGCGCCTTTCGCCCACTAGATGACCGACGGAACGGGCGCAGCCGCTTCGCTAGCTCCCAATCGGTGCGACATCCAAATGCAGAGCAAAGAAACGAGCACGAGAGCGCCGGCGAAAACCAGGCCGCCAAGTCCAGCGCCATCGCCACCAACCAGCCACCCCATTCCTGCGGGACCGATCATCGATCCTATGCCCAGAGCGGGAGTGCCCAATGCAACAAAGCGCCCATCCCGATCGAGATTGGCGACCTCGGCAAATGCCAATGGCACGCCGGCAGACCACCCAATCATTTGCAGGCAGACGCCGATTGCGTAGAGCCAGAATTCACCGCGAACGCTAAGGCAGCACAACGCGACGAAGATCAGCGCCGCTGAAATGCAAAAAGGAACAAAGGTGCCAAACCTATTGCCGATCGCGGCGACGCTTAGCGAACCGGCCACGCCAAAAATCAGTGTGGCGGACAGAAGCACGCCGACCTGAGCGGGATCGAACCCAGAACTCGCGCCAATGCGCTCCGCAAAAGCCCAAAGACCAGAATTCCCAGCGAAGAACGTCAACACCACAGCCAAGGCAAACCAAATCGCACCGGGCCCGCTGCGAGCTGGATGAGGCGATCGACTGATGCTCCCCGGCTCATCCTTGCGCCAAACCGGCGGCAAAAAAAGCAACGCTGGCGACAGTATCAAGCACAGGACGATCATGCCGACGGCCGTTTCGTTGAAGCCGCTTGCTGGCGACAACGACGAGGTCAGGACGATAATCAGCCCTGCGCCAACAATGGACTCTACCGCTGTCTTGACCCCGTACCAGCGCGCCGGCGTTGAGGTATCTCCGAGCATCACGCCTGCGATACAAAATAGCCCGCCAAAGCCCACGCCGCCGAGCGCCGTTGCAAATGCAAGGCCCTCGAAATTGGCCACCCGCATACACGCAAGTAGAGAGAGCAATGCAGTTGCAAGCAGGACAAAACTTGTGCTTCGCCAGTGCCAGCGGCGGACCCACAAAAACGCGCTGGCGCCGGACACATTGAAGCCGAGAAAGAAGGCTGCGCCGAGAAGTCCGGCTTGTTCATTCGACAGGGCCTTGGAATCGGCTGCCGTACCCAGATAAAGTGGCAAGAGATTGTAAAACAACGCCCCGATCATCGAGGCCGCCAAGGCGGCTCCGATGACCAGCTTAGCGTCGGCTGGATTTGCGACGCTTTCGCCAGTTGATATCGCACCGCCAAGCGCCATTTTGATCCAATCCGTGAATGTCGACATTATTGGGCCGTCGGCCTATTATTTGTCAATGGCGCAAGAAGTATGTTGCTGAGACCGCGCTTCTGAATGAAATCAAGGACCTGAAGGGAGTGCCTCGCTTGCCCGCCGCAAAGTTAAGTCTCGCCGACCCGGAAATTTCGGGAGCAAAGCCAATTCGCAAGAAGGGGCAGCTGCGCCGACAACTCATCATCGATACAGCTCGCGACCTTCTCATGAAGGAAGGATTGGCGAGCTTTGTGTTGCGCAATGTGGCCGACCAATTGGCGATCACACATGGGAACCTGCAGTATTACTTCTCTACGAAGGAAGATCTGCTTCTGGCGATTTTCGACGAAGAGCTTCGCAAGTACACGGCGGCTTTTCACAATGCGAGCGTCTTGGCTTCAACGCCGCAGGGCAGGCTCTCTGCGATAATTGATGCAAGTATCAAGCAACTAAAGGACCCAAGCGCGAAACTTTGGCGCATGCAGTTCTCGATGGCGGATCAAAGCGAAAAACTCGCGGGAATTCTGGGTCGCGAGAACCAAGTATACGATGAAGCGCTGGCCAATGAACTTGGCGAGATCGCGCCCCATCTTTCACCTCAGCGGCGCCGTCACATCGCACAGATGATCCGAATGCTCTTCGACGGCTATTCCATACAGCTCGTTTGGGAGACGAAAGAAACACCCGAGCAAGGAGCGCTTGAGAGCGAAATCAAGGCCGCCATTTCAGCCTGGATTTGGCCAACCGATGGGTTTGCCGCGTGACGCTCGGGCAACACCCTGGCCGATACGGAACACAGGGCATTGCGGTTTTTTGTCCATTGGCCTAGTTTCCTCCCCATATGGAGTCGGCCACCGAACGCGCCGGCGGGAGGAAGTGCATGAAGACCGGTGTGATTTCCGCGCTTGCGGTTGCGATTGGGGCAAGCTCGGCGGGGGTTGCGACAGCTCAAGACGTACTCAACGATGAGATCGTCGTTACCGCCCAAAGGCGCGAGCAAAACGCCCAGGATATTGGGATTTCAATAACGGCGTTCTCGGGCGAGCAATTGCAAGCCCTTGGTGTTACGGATTCCATTGATCTGGTTCAAGTCACACCCGGGCTGCGCAATCCACAGGCTGGCAGCGGTTTGACATCCAGCTTCTCGATGCGCGGTCTGTCGCAAAGCGACTACGGCGCAAGCCAGGAAGCGCCCGTCGCGCTCTATGTGGACGAGGTCTACCAGTCTAACCAAGGCGCCTCACAGTTTCTCCTGTTCGATGTAAGCCGCGTCGAAGTGCTGCGCGGCCCGCAAGGCACGCTCTTCGGGCGCAACGCCACTGGTGGTGTGGTCCACTTCATTACGGAGCGCCCTTCCCAATCTTTCGGCGGGCACGTGCTTGCTGAGGTCGGACGTTACAACGACCAACGCCTCGAAATGGTGCTCAACGGCCCGCTTACAGAAACCGTGTCCGGGCGACTCTCTTTGGCCGGCCACCAGCGCGACACCATAATCGACAACCGTATCGGCCCAGACATGTGGGACGCAGGTGAGATTGGGGGGCGCGCACAAATTCTATTCGAACCTAGCGCCAACTTTGATTTACTTCTCAGCGCACGCGCAAGCTCACGTAGCGATACAGGTCAACCCTACGCTTGGGCAGCGGCCACACCCACGGGCTTTGCGGGTACAGGCGTGTTCAATCCCGGCGGCGTGGATCTGCTCGGATTTTCCGAGCCGGACACCGATCCCTTGACTGTATCAGCCGATGCAGACGGCTTCCATGATGTCGATCTCAACGGGTTTTCGGCCACAGCGCATTGGGATCTGGGCGGCGCCACGCTTACGTCGATTACAGACGTCAGCAACGTGCAGGTTGAGTACGTCGAAGACGCCGACATGCAACCGGGCGAGCTCTTCCACTATAGAAACCTGTTTGACTCGGACCAGTTTTCACAGGAGTTGCGCCTGAATGGTGAAACAGGCAATTTAGTCTGGGTCGCTGGCCTATATTATTTGAATACGGATGGAACCTACCTGCAGCAGGGCTTGATTGCAGACTTAGGGTTCGCTCCCGCCGTTGCGCAAAACACTGCCTATGATGTGACTGCCGAGAGCACATCTATTTTTGGACAAGTGGAGTTTGGGTTAGCGCCCCAAGTGCGCGCCATTTTTGGTGGTCGCTATGTCACCGAGACGCGTGAGCAAAACTATCTCAGCCAATACGTTGATGCGCTTGGCGCTCCTGTCGCATTCGGGTCAAGCCCAGATTTGCTACGGTTTGACGGCTCCCGCGATGAAGACCTCTACGCGCTCCGAGCGGAACTCGATTGGACGCCAACGGAAGATTTGCTCTTTTACGCGAGCTACAATCGCGGCGTTAAGGGCGGCGGCTTCAATGCCCCGCTTTCGCCTGACGGGGCGGCGGTTTTCATAGATCCCCTGACGTTCGACCCAGCGCCAACGGTCGATCAGGCTATGCGCTTCGATCCCGAAGTGCTGCACGCTTACGAAATCGGCGTGAAGTCAACTTGGGCCGATGGCCGGGTTCGCTTCAATGCTTCGGCATTCTTCTATGATTATCGGGATTTCCAAGCGCTCAACTTCCAAGGCATCAGCACATCCTATCTCACCAATAACGACGCGGAGATGAGCGGCTTTGACGCCGAGCTCTACCTGAATCCCGCCGATGGCCTGAACTTTGTGTTGGGCGCCTCATACCTCGACCAGGTGGCCCATGACATCGCCATCGGGCCGATCACCGTCGATCGGCAAGTCCCCTACGCGCCTGAATGGAACCTCACGGCAGTGGGACGCTATGAGTGGGACGCGCTCGGTGGGCGCGCCGCAATTCAAGCGAACGCGAACTATGTGAGCGAGCAGTTCTTTGGCCTGACGAACGCGGAGGTTCTCCGAGAACCCGGCTACACTTTGGCCAATCTGCGCGCTAGCTACACTTTCCCGAATGATCGCGTCACGCTTTCAGCATTCGTGGACAACGTGACGGACGAAGAGTATCGCGCGGTCGCTTTTGATTTGGCGAGCTTCTTCGGTTCGGTCGAGAGCCAGTATGCCTTGCCGCGCACGTGGGGCCTTAGCGTGAACTACAGGTTCGGCGGTTGATGGAAGGTGGCGCGCCTTGCGCGCGCCCTACACCAAATGACGCAACCCACATCGCTAGATTTTTCGGGCAGAACGGCAATTGTCGTGGGTGCCGCGGGAGGCGTTGGTCGAGCGACGGCGCACTTGCTCGCAACCACTGGTGCCAAGGTGGCGCTCGTTGATCGTGCGACTGAATCTGTCGGCCTTCAGCATTTGGTTGATTTGTTGTCCGGTCACAGCGTGGGCGGATCGGATCGCATCGCCGCCTTCCAAGCAGACATCGCGAACGAAGCCGCAGTAAACGAACTCGTAAGCGTGGTGAGCGAGAAGCTCGGTGAGATCGATGTGTTGATCAATTGCGCGGGGGTGTATCCGCAACCAGAACCGCTCCTGCAGCTCCCATTGGAAAAATGGCAAAACGTGATCAACGTGAACCTGATGGGCGCGCTCCATCTTTCACGCGCAGTCTCCAGGACCATGACCGCGAGAGGTCGGGGGTCAATCGTGCACATCGCATCAGACAGCGCCTATGACGTGATCGTGGGCGAAGCGCCCTACGGCATAGCCAAGATGGGATGCATCAAGCTGGTCGCATACCTTGCCAAGGAACTTGGCTCGTCAGGAGTTCGCATTAACGCCATTGCGCCCGGCTATATCAAAACTGCGATGACCGCCCACGTCTGGCAGGACGACGACGCCATGCAAGCCGCCACGGCCGGCATACCTCTTGGACGCTTCGCCGATCCAAGCGAGATCGCGTCAACGGCGGTGTTTCTTGCTTCCGACATGGCCAGCTATGTGACCGGTCAGTGTCTTGTTGTAGACGGCGGTCGTGTTGCAGGCCGCCCAGCTTGAGGAGTTCGCCTATGAACTGGAAAGCCGGCCTATTGATTGCGCTTGTCTCTTCAATTGTCACGCTAGGCTGCACCACTGCGCTTGCACAGCGCGCTCACCCGTCAGCGGTCGTCCATGGCAGCTTCAGCGACCTTCAATGGCAACCCCTCCCGGAATTTGGCGGGGAAGAGGCAATCATCTACAGATCTCAGGATGGCACCCGTGTCGCCGCCGCGTTTCGAGAGAGCGGACGACATGCCTTCACATACCCCTTCGATGAATTTCTTTACGTCACGCGCGGCTCTGTTGTCGTGCACGTCGAAGGCGGTGACACCTTCACGCTTAGCGCCGGAGACTATGCCTATTTCCAAACCGGGACGCGCGTTGAGTTCGACTTCAGCGACGACTTCGAGGACCTTACGATGCTAATGTCAGATCAAGCTGTCAGCTGGAGATAAGCAAAGAACGTGAGCCGCCTATGACGATACACCTGCCCGGCCCCTGGGTGAATCCGGAAGCCCGAGAACGCCAGCCATGGCTTTCACATGAAGGCATTGTGAAATTCTTTGAGTTTCCCGTCCGCATCGCAGCCATGTCGCATCGCGCTTTTCACTTGTATTGGCAGCGACACCATTCCCCGAACGTGATGAACGTAACTGCCTTCGCGCAGTTTATGCGCAAGTATAACAGCGGCCATCGCTATGCCGACATCACTCCGGACCTGCCGGACCACTACCAACAAGAACACGACCTAGAAGGCGCCGCAGAAGTCTGGATCAATTCGTGGCGTGAAGTCGGCAATTGGCTGGGGCACCCGCTATACAGCGAGATCATTCAGCCTGACGAGCCCCGTTTCATCGCGCAGGACGAGCGCGTTATCGTTCTCGTCACAAAGGAAGAGCATTTGCTCGAAACCGAGCACGACATGGATGAGAATAAACATGTCAAAGTCTACCTTCTCCTGTGCGCCAAAAAGAACCTGCCTCGTCCCGAATTTCACAGCGCGGTGAGCGCTCACTTTAGAGAAATTCTCGATCACACGCATCTCGCAACCCTTCTGAGAAAGCTTGTGATCAGCCATAAGCTTGCCGATCCCAATCCGATCGAGGGGTTGCGTGAAAGCGATGTCGATGCCGTCGCTGAGCTTTGGTTCGCGGATCGCGCACATGCGCGACACTTCTTGTCTGACGCCCTGTACAGATCGCAGTTCGCCGCGCGAGAACAGGATTGGTCCGACACAAACAAGACACGGGCCATCGTAGCGCGCGTTAGGGTTGTCCACGACGAGTTCTCATTTCAACCCAGCACAACCCAGCCCATACCGTTCGGTTGGCAGGAGTAAGAGGCATGCCAACCGCGAGCAAACGTGTGCACCTCTTGCGCCGGCCCGACGGCAAAGCGAGTCCAGACGATTTCGCGGTTGTCGATGCCGAGATTGCTGAGCCGGGCCCTGGCGAGGTTCTCGTTCGCAACATCTGGATGTCCATAGATCCCTACATGCGGCGGAATATGGACGCGGATGCCAAGGATTTGCAGCCGTGGCCAATCGGAGAAGCACTCAATGGGCCGTGCGTGGGTCGCGTGATCGCTTCGCAAAACGCGCGGTTCAAAGAAGGCGACTTGGTCGAGAGCATGTCTGGTTGGCAGGAACACTTCTTGTCGGACGGCAGCGCCTTTGTTCCTTATCTGAGTGCGGACAATTCGATCGCTGTCCGCGGTGAAGGAAAGGCCAAGCCGCGCGACTATGTCGGCCTGCTTGGCATGGCCTCTATGACCGCATACGCGGCAATGATTGATCTTGCTCAGATACAGCCTGGCGAAACAGTCGTCGTGTCTAGCGGCGCGGGCGCGGTCGGAAGCCTCGCCTGCCAGATGGCGAAGATTAAGGGGGCTCGCGTCGTTTCGTCGGCGGGGAGTGCGGCGAAAGTCAAATGGCTCCACGACGTCGCCGGCGTCGATGTTGCGTTCAATTACCGCGAGCGCGACATCCAATCCAGTCTCGCTGAAGCGTGCCCGGACGGAATCGATCTGGTTCTGGAGAACGCCAGCCCAGAACATTTGTCGGCGTGTTTTCCGTTGATGAATGAACTCAAGCGCATTCTGATCGCTGGGTTTGTCAGCATCTACGATTCCGGCGGGACCATCCCCGCACTGCGAAACTTCGAATACGTGTTGGACCGCTTCATCACTGTGCGCGCGTTTCGTTTCATGGATTCATTGCATCTGTACGATCAATTCGTCGCGGACATGGTTGGGTGGCGCGCGGATGGCAAGATTGTCTTGCCAGAAACGGTACATACAGGATTGGCGAGTGCGCCTTCCGCACTGTGCGACATGCTCAGCGGGAAAACCTTCGGCAAACAAATCGTCCGACTGAGCATTGACCCCGCAGACTGAATTCCCGAGCGTCTGGACAAAACTGTCCGTTGGCCTATTATCTTTAGGGTCAAATCAGGGAGCACGAGCCAATGGCGAAGCACGGAAAACTTAAGCCTTCCGCATGGGGTCGGTTCATGCCCGTGCACAGCGCCCCGTCGCATGCTGGCCCTTGGTACTACCGAGACACAGAGATGGTCATGGTCGAGTTCGGTACGGACGAGAAGGCGGCGTTGGCCGTACTCCCGTCCGAACTCGAACTCGTGGAGCCGGCTACTGCCTTTATGGTCATCGAAACGAACCACTGGACCACACTTGGCCCCTATAGCGAGGTGTATGTCGGCATTCTCTGCACATGGAAGGGCGAGCTTTATGGCTACGTGCCCGGCGTTTACGTAACGGGTGAGAACTCCCAACTCGTTGGGCGCGAGGTCTGGGGCTTTGGAAAGAAGCGTCCCCATCGAATCGAGTTGATCAAGAACGACGACGGCTCCGTCGAAGCGATTATGGATGTCAAACGCGATGATCGCGCCCTGCGCGCCATCATGCGTCCTCAACACAATCAAGCGGCCGAGACCATTTCGGCGCTGCCGCTGATCTGCCTCAAGGTTGTACCAGACGCCGAGGGCGGCCCTCGTCCAGCGCTTGCCCAGCTTGTGTCGGTACTTTTCAAAGCAAATCCATTGGTGGGCTCCGACGGCAAGGCGGAGGTCTTCACAGGCCCAGGGGAACTGCGCCTCGATGGCGCATCAGACGTGCAGTTTCCAGTCAGGGATCCGGTCAAGTTCACTTATGCGCACTTCCACGCAGACTTGCCCTACGGAAAAGTCCTGAAAACCTATTCGGATGAAGAACTAAACGGTTGCTCGTAAGCGCGAAAACGTTCCGCATCGCTGATGAGTCGCGCCGATACACGCGACTCATCAGCGTGCAGAGACATGATCGTTCAGCCACGCTGTTCCAACACGCTGAATTCACATCCAGGAGGGCGCCAAAAAGTGGATGTTGAAGGAAACTAACCACAAATATTGATTAGTGGTTTTCCGTGCATTTCTCCGACAAGGAGAGACACAAGCGCCTTCGGTGCCGACTCCAATCTTTCCAGCACGACTTCACGCATTCCGAGCTGGCCCGAATGCCGCCAAAACAACATCTGCTCCGCGAAGCGGTCGTATTCAGTGTAATAATCCATATAGGCAAACGCCTTTACGGTTAGAAATCGATCGAGAACGCATTCGATATTTCGGATTGGCGGTGCTTTGCCACCCTTGGAATAAAGTCCAACGAACCCGCTTATCAGAATGGTCCTGCCCAAATTCATAAGCGGCAAACAAGCAGCCAGATGTTCCGGGCTGGCGTTCTCCAGGACCAGATCGATTCCGTTTGGACAGGCGTCCCGAAGTAGATCTTCCATCAGACCAGAGCGATAATTGAACGCGTGGTCCACACCTATCGTGTTGCGCAACCAAGCGACCTTGTCGTCAGAACCGGCGGATGCGACCACCCTGAGGCCGCGCAATTTTGCGAGCTGCGCGGCGATCGAGCCCACCGACCCTGCGGCGCTGGATATGACGACCGTGTCGCCAGGCCGGCAGTCGTTCGCACGCATAATTGCGATGTATGCCGTGAAACTCGCAATGCCGAGAATCCCCAAATAATCACGGGGCGATTGCACCGGCGCGGAGCGTTTCAAGACCGATGTGAAGGAAGATGCGAAGGGTACCAGTGGCTCCCCATCTGAAATGAAGTGCTCCTGCCAACCCGCAAGGCTCTCGACAATATCGCCGATCGCAAAGGTAGCATTTCGGGACTGGATGACACGCCCGATAGCGGGTCCGTTCAGAGGACCGTGGAGAGGCCATGGCGTCTGATCGACGCAATGTGCGTCCATGCACCGCCGCATGTAGGGGTCGATGGACATTGCGAGGTTTTCAACCAGAATCTGACCATCGTCCAAGGGCGCGAGAGCAGCCTCGACCACCACAAAGTCGCTAGGCTTACCCGCCCCACTCGGCCGTTTCACCAGATGGACTTGGCGTGTCTTCAAGACACTAGGCTCGCGTCAGAAGATGGCGTCGCAACTGAGAGTGCCTGGAGATGTTCCACCAATTGTGGAATCACCTCGAAAAGATTTCCTACTAGGCCGTAGTCTGCGACTTTGAAGATCGGTGCGTCGGGATCCTCGTTGATCGCCACGATCACCTGAGAGTCCATGATCCCCGCGACATGTTGGATGGCCCCCGAAATCCCAACGGCGAAGTAGAGTCGAGGTGAAACTACTTTTCCCGTCTCACCCACCTGAAGAGCATTAGAGACGAAGCCGGCGTCGACCGCGGCGCGAGAGGCGCCGAGCGCAGCGCCGAGAGTGTCGGCTAGCGGCGCCAAAAGTTCATGAAATTGGCTTTTCGTTCCCAGCCCGCGGCCGCCAGACACAACGATGCTGGCGGTTGCCAAATCCAGTTGATCTGAATCGAGCTTCTCTGTGCGGAGCAGCCGCTTTGGATTGTCTGAGATGCTGTCGGTGGCGGCCTCAATACGGGCGGTTCCGCCGCGAATGGCAGCTTCAAAAGCGCTGCTGCGAATCGTGAGTACCTTGATCGGGTCAGTGCTTCGCACGGTCTCGATGACGCTGCCTGAGTAAATGGGCCGAACAAAAACGTCCGACGCTTTGATTTCCGTAACGTCGGAAATCTGGGAAACGTTGAGGCGCGCCGCCACCCGAGGCGCTATTTGCTTTCCAAGGCTGGTCGTCGACGTCAGCACGTGGCTCACCCCCACGAGATTGACGAGAACTAGAGCCGCAATAGTTTCAGGAAACTGGGTCGCGTAGCAGGGAGCGTCCGCAACCTTTACAGTCGACACACCCACAAATGCCGCAGCCTGCTCAGCCACTCCGCGACATTCATGTCCGGTGACGAGGATCTGAATCGCGCCGCCGAGTTGGCGCGCAGCAGCAACTGTGCTTGCGGTCGATGGGCTCAGGCGTCCGCCGTCATGGTCGGCAACAATCAAAACTGACATGCGTTCTCCAACTAGATGACGCGCGCCTCGTTGCGAAGTCGCTGTACAAGTTCCCCAACGTCCTTGACCATCGCGCCGCTCGCGCGCTTCTGCCGCTCCCATATCCATGGAAACTTCGGAAGCGCAATCTGACCTCCGGCGAACCGCGATGGCGGATCGCCAACGGTCAAGGTTTCGAGGCCGCAAGCGAATGACACATTGAGCGTCTCGGCCGATAGACGTTCAACCAACATACGTTTGGCGCGTATGACGCTCGCCAAGCCCACGCTGCGCGGTTCATTCAGGCGAAGGTCGCAAGTGACGACGGCCGGCAGAGACATGGCGAAGGTCGACAGACCATCGTCTACTTCACAATTGACCTCGATCTGTCTTCCACCGAGGCTAATGCCTGAGGCACAGTCCGCCTGCGGCCAGTCCATAAGCGCCGCGAGCATAAGACCTGTCTGGTGGGCATTCGCATCATTGGCCTGCTTGCCGCAGAGGACGAGATCTGGCTGTTCGCGATCGCACAACGCTTTAAGAAGCTTCGCCACCGGGAGAGCTGAAAGGCTTTGAGTCGTTGATACGTGAACGGCCCGGTCAGCGCCCATCGCCAGAGCGTCGCGCAATATCTGTTCGCACGCTGGAGGCCCGCAAGATACCGCCACGACTTCGGTCATGGCGCCGCGCTCCTTGAGCCGAATGGCTTCTTCCAAGGCGATCTCGTCAAATGGATTCATACTCATTTTGACGTTCGACAGTTCGACCTGCGATCCGTCTGCCTTGGCCCGCACTTTGACCCGGTAGTCGACCACTCTTTTTATAGGCACGAGAACCTTCACGATAATTCTCCGATCGTTTAGAAGTCGATCACGCGATCCACACGGAACCGTTCAGACCGTGCGCCCGATCTTTCCGCCCTCGTAGATTGCGTGCTCGGCGCGGCGCGGTGCGGCGCAATCCCCAATGCGGTGGAGTTCTGGAACTCTGCCCTTGAGCTCGTGGTAAAGTCGGTCGTCAGCGATGCCGCCAAACGCCATAACGAGAGTGTCGCAAGCGATCTCAAATGGTGCGTCGTTCAAGACGTTCACGCCTCTCAGCCGACCGCCATCGAAGTGGGTCACCGCGCTGAAGACACGGATATTCTGAACGCCACGCTTGTAGAGGCGTGTGATCACCGTTTCCCAAGTTAGTCCCTCCGCCAGTGCGCCCGAGGCGGGCGCCAAATCCGGCGTAATCACCTCAACAGCCTTACCCTGCTCGAGCAAAGTCTCCGCAAGCGTCACGCCCTGGAAATGGTTTTCACCGCAGTAAACAGCGACAACAGTGCCCACAGCGACGCGCCGATCCAGAACACCTCTCACGTCGGTCAGCACGCCGCCCTCAGCAACGTCGATCACAGGGAGATGGCTGTAGGGAGTCATGCGAGGTCGTGACCCCGTCGCCACGACGACAGCGTCAGGCTTGGCTTGAAGGATCTCGTTCAACGTCACTTCGACGCCGAAGCGAGAGCACACGCCGAGTCGTCCGAGCTCTCGAGTATAGTAGCGGCCGACATCTTCCCATTCCCGTCGTCCGGAGGCTTTAAGCGCGGTTAGCAGCTGGCCACCAAATTCCGCGCCCCGTTCGTAAATGGTGACATCATGTCCGCGCTCGGCCATCACCCGAGCGGCCTCACAACCCGCCGGACCACCGCCAACAACCACCACCTTCTTCGGTCGCGTCACCGTTTGGAGCGTTGACCAGAAGGGCTCATTCTCGCGACCCGCGGCGGGATTTAGCGTGCAGCTTATGGGTGCGCCCACCATCAAGTTGCCCCAGCATTTCTGGTTGCAAGCGATGCAGTTGCGTACTTCGGCCAAACGGCCACTGCGTGCTTTCTTGGGGAGTTCGGAATCGCACAATAGCGCCCTGGTCATCGCAACCATGTCGGCTTGTCCCTGCTCGAGAATATCCTCCGCTTGCTGAATTTCCTTGATCCGGCCGATCGCCATGACAGGCAGATTAACCGCCGCCTTCACCACGGAAGCAGCATGAGCGTTTAGAGCAAGAGGTGAGTACATGGGCGGGATGACAGTCGGCATCGACAAGTACGTTCCCGCGCTCACCGCGATGTAGTCCAGCAGGCCCAGCGCCTCCAGGCGGCGTGCGATTTCGAGATTGTCTTCGGCCGTCAAGCCCCCGGTGAAGTTCTCCTCAGCGGATAGTTTGTATCCTAGCACAAACTCCCGACCGACGGCCCCGCGAATGCCAGATATTACTTCCGACGCAAATCTCAGCCGGTTTTCCAGCGCGCCCCCGTACTCATCCGTGCGCGTATTGAAAAACGGCGAAATGAACTGTGTGAAAAGATATCCGTGAGCACCATGCAGCTCTACGCCATCAAAGCCGCCCTCCCTCGCGACGACCGCTGCATTTACAAAATCGTTGACCGTTTTCTTGATGTCTTCGATTTCCATGACCTGCGGCACTTCGCCGACAATCGAGCACGGCTCCGCCGAAGGGGCGAAGAGGCGCGTCATCGACTCGGTCGTAATGCCGCCTGAGCGACCACCATGCCAAAGTTGCAGCAGGATCGGCACCCCATGAGAGTGCACAGCGTCCGTACCTCTACGATACGCAGCCGCCGCGCCATCAACATATGTCAGTTCGTTGCCACGTCCGACGCCTGCGCCACCCTCTGGACTGATTTGCGCCGCGCCAGTGACGATGAGGCCCAATCCTCCGCTCGCCTTGGCCTCGTAGTAGCGGACATGCTGATCACTCCAGACGCCGCCTTGAGTCATCATTGGATCATGAGCGCTGCTAAAGAGCCGGTTTGGGGCCTCAATAGAGCCAATGCGCTGCGGGGAGAAAACCCTCTCGAACAAACTCTGCCTCATCGACACGACCTATGAAGCTACTCGACCCGGGCTCTCGAGCGCGCCCGCACCTGCCTTAAGGCGCGCTCGAGCAACCCGGGTAAAACCCCGCAATGCTCGCCTAGAAATCCACGTCGAACGTGACTCCGTATGTGAGCGGAGGATTGATGTGGGTGTAAAGATAGCCCGCCGCAGAGACGTCGATGATGTTCGTCCGATACGTCTCATCCGTTAGGTTGCGCGCCCAAAGAGTTAGACTGTAGCGCCCATCGGCCGGCAGAAATCGAATGTTCCCGTTGAAAATTGAATAGGAACCTTCCTCTGTTGTCGGGCGGTTCTGGATGTCGTGAAATTGAGAGGCAGTGTAGGCGCCATCCAAATGCGCAACAGCGCTCCAACTCGACCCCAATGGAATGGTCCAATCAATGCCGCCTGACCAGGTGACGCTCGGCGAATTTTGCAATTGGTTGCCAGTCACATCGACGCCGCTGATGTCGAGACCACGCTCGACTGATGACTCAAGCAAACCCAGCGACGAATTCAAACTCAGCCTGTCTGTTGCGCGCCAGACGACATCAAGCTCAAGCCCTTCCAGCCGCGATTCAGGCAAGTTGATCAAGGTCTGTGTTAGAAACACAGGATCTACGTTGAGCACCTGCTGATTCTCGTAGCGGTAGGAGAAGGCCGCGCCGTTTACGCGGAGAGCCCGATCAAAGAACTCACTCTTGAAGCCTATTTCAACTGCGCTGACGTTTTCCGGCTCCGCAACGCTCACTTCCGATGCATCGAAAAGCGCTTGCGCATTAAATGCGGCACCACGGTATCCGGTGCTATAACTCGCGTACACCATCGCGTCATTTGAGACGTCATAGTCAACGCCAATCCGCCCGGAGATATTTTCTTCTGAGAAACTCAGGTCAGTGGGGGGAATAGTGGGCGCTATCTCACTTCCAAAAATGTCCGCCACCACAGCCGACAAATCTTCCAAATCGCCCTCATCGCTCGTGTACCGCAAGCCACCGCGCACCGAGAGGCGTTCATTCACCCGATAAGTGATGTCGGCAAAAAGTGCTGTGCTCACTTTCTCCTGATCGAAGGAATTCGCAAACTGGCAGGCGAAAAAGCCGCTGTCGATGCAATCGTTGGCGTCAACAACGTTGTCGGCATTGAAGTCAATGTCGCCTCCGAACGTCAGCGACGTCGCCGCATGAACCTGCTCCCGATTGTAATAGGCGCCCAAGATGAAGTTCAGCGGACCATCAAAATCACTGGTCAACCGCAGTTCCTGGCTGAACTGCTCGGTTCGACCGGAGTACACTGCATCTGTCACTCTGAGCTCGGTTCCGTCAGAATCTTCCGGGATGAAGATCGAGCCCCTGTCCGACGATGAAATTGACGTCAAAGCGAGGTCGTCACTGAGGTCGTAGTTTACCGTCAGAGAAAGGGTGTCGGCGCGCGTCCTTCTGTTTGGTGTATCAGGCGCGTAGCCTTCCCGGATCAGAGGCGCCCGGACGATCGGGTTCAAAGGATCGCCGTTTGCGGCAGTCGCCGGATATAGAAGGGGGAAGCCGATCCCTTCCGGAACCGCGTTAGATGAAGCGATTCCGTAAGCTGTAGGATCGAGACGACTCGTAGTTGCGCGCAGAATCACATCGAGTCTCTCATTCGGCTGGTAGCGAATGGATCCACGAAAGCCAAACTGGTCGGTGGAATCTAAATCCTCACGTCCTGGCGAAAGATTTTCATACCAACCATCCGCTTGCTCCCACGTAAACGCGCCACGGATAGACAGTACGTCCGCGATCGTGAACTCGCCCGCGCCGGACGCCTGGTAGCGATTGAAGTTGCCAAGGCCCAGAGAGAGATTGCCGCTATTGGTAAAACCAGGCGCTCGACTGATTAAGTTTATGGCGCCGCCAGTGCTGTTGCGCCCATATAGGGTGCCCTGAGGGCCACGAAGAACTTCGACGCGCTCAAGGTCGTAGAATCCAAGCCCAAGAATCGCGGAGTTTCCGCGATAGACATCATCATGATAGACGGCGATCGGGCCATTTTGAGAGACGCTGAAGTCTGTCATCGAAATGCCGCGGAGCGAGAAAATCGGGACGCCGTCGCCAAGGGGTGCAGTTACCTGGAGGTTCGGTACGACTGAACTCAGCGAGGCTGGAGCAACCAACTGCAGGGCCTCTATCTGGTCGGCTGAAAAGGCGCTGACCGCGACGGGCACGTCTTGCAGATTTTCAGCCCGACGCTGTGCGGTCACCACAATTTCGTCCGCTCCTCCGTCACTCTCCTGACTGTAAGCGTTGCTTGAGACAGCGGCGGTTGCGCACGCAACGGCTAACAGAATGGTCTTTTTCATTCTTCCCCCCTCAGGTAGCGGCCGCAAAACGAACGCCGCATACATAATAGGCCGGTTGCCTATTTTGTCCAGACGCCTATTTCTGTGGGTTCGGTCCCGGGAGGCCGACCTCGATCGCCGCCGAATAGAGGCGACGCCCAGCGCAGAGGTCCGACTCCTTTGGTTGAGCGAATTGCGTGAACCGCCTCCAGCATTTCGCGCTGATCACTCTCCTCACACCGCGCACGCGTCCATCGCCACAAGGCCTTCCGCTCCATGGGCAAGCTTCGTCGCATGAGGGCGGTCGCCTGCAAAGGGGCAAGCCTCCGGTCGCTACCCGCGCCCCCTTGCTGGCGCCCTCATCACCCTCATGCGCGCCGCGTCCCATCGCGGGAAGGCCCCGCGGCGCCAGCCGGAGCGCTCCGGCGTCATGAGGAAGAGAAAATGTATCGCTTCACCGCTCAAGGCCGCATCGGCCGCATCGATGAACTGAAGAAGGGCGGACTTCGCATCTCCGTCGCCGCAGACCGCCTGGTCGATGGCCCCGATGGCCAATGGACCAAAACCGAATGGTTCTCCGTCATTTCGTTCGACGCCGAACTCAACACCAAGATGCTGACAGAGCTTGAAATTGGCCAGTCGGTGAAGTTCGAGGGCCGCATCGAGCCGCGCAAGCGTCCCGTCGGCGATATCAAGATCTACGACAACAGCTTCGTCGTCGTCCGCTTCGATCGCATGTCGAAGCCGAAGGCCAACGGCAAAGCCAAGAGCGAGCCCGCCGGGGTCGCTGCCTGATCTCCCTGGAGTCGCCCCAGAGCTCATCTCTTGGGCGGCTCCTTTCATTTCCAGCTCAGCTTGCGCGAGCGCGCGATGCGCTGACGCGCGGAGAAACCTCCATGACGACTCAATCCAAAACACCGCGCCGAAGCAGCGAAGACGCCGCAGCCCACGTCACCGCCGAAATCGCGCGGTTCCTTGAACGCGGCGTCATGCCATGGCGTGCGCCGTGGGACGCCGCACGCGCGCACGCCATGACGCCGGGCTTGCCGCTTCGCAGCACAGGCGAAGCCTATAGGGGCGCGAACGTGCTCTTGCTTTGGACGGCGCAGATCGCGCGGGGCTATTCCAAACGCACGTGGCTGACCTATGCCAACGCAGAGGCGCTCGGCGCCCACATCCGGAAGGGCGAGAAAGCCACCCCCGTGATCTATTACGGGAGCGCCTCGCCGCGCACTGAACCACAGGATAGCGGCGACGAAAGCCCCAGACCCTATCGGTTCTTGAAGCTGTTCTACGTCTTCAACGCCGAGCAGTGTGACGACCTACCCGACGGCTTCGCCGCCGAGATCGCATCTCCGCCAATCGACCCGCCAGCCATCGTTCGCTGGCTGGAGCGCGCGGGCGCCCATATCCGCATCGGCGGGGCGAGTGCGCACTATTCCCCTTCCACAGACACGATCCATCTGCCGCCACCGGCAGCGTTCTCTACGCCAGAGCACGCCGCTGCAACGGCGGCGCATGAAGGCGTGCATTGGGTTGGACATGAGAGTCGCCTCGATACGCTCAAGGGCTATTTTTCGGATCGCGCACTCCGCGCCCGGGAAGAGCTCCGCGCCGAATTGGGCGCAGCCATCATCGGCGCCATGACCGGGCTTGCCCCGCACCATCTGGAAGACCACGCAGCATACGTGGCTGATTGGCTGACGCTGCTCGCAGCCGATCCGCGCGCCTTTCTGTCTGCGGCTGCCAAAGCGCAAGCGGCAGTCGATTGGTTGATGGCGCGCGCCGGCCATCCCGCCGACACAGCAGCCTTCCAAGCCGCTTTAGGCCACGCCATGCCATGACCTGTGTGCGGGTCATGGCATGGCGTCTGCATCGCGTTGCGTATGAAGCGCGTTCTCGCTCTATCGCTGCTCGTGGTTGCGTGCGCCGCCTTGGTGACGGCGCATGCGCAGCCCGTCGTTATCTACAATCCGTCGCAGAGCGTGCCATCGGGCTTTTATCTCCGCAGTGGCGAGCCGCCACGACGAGGCGCTTTCGTCACCGTGACCGCGGTTGAGGTCGCACCAGAGTATGCGTCGCTGCGCGGCTACGCCGACCGCAGCGACCGCTTCCTAAAACGTATCGCCGCAATCGAGGGTCAACTCGTGTGCGCCGAGGGTGAGACGATCTCCATAGACGGCGCGGAGGTCGCGACGCGGACCGAACGCGATGCCGAAGGACGTACGCTGCAGAGTTGGGACGGTTGCCGCAGGCTCGGCGCCGGCGAACTATTTCTACTCGGCGACACAGACGATTCTTTTGATGGCCGCTACTGGGGTCCCGTCGCGATTGATCTGATCGAAGGCGTGTGGACGCCGATCTAAACTGGGGCGCGTGCGCTCTCTCCTCTGAGACGTATCTGGGCGCCTGCATTGATCGTTCATGTTACGAAGAAGGCATGGCGGGTCATCAAAAGGTTGGAGGGCAAGTTAAAGGCGTGACCTGCGGGCACGCAAAACGCTTGCAGCGCAAGGGTTTTCCACGACCCACGGCGCGGAGCACAGGTCATGTACGACCCGTCATGCCAACAGCGCATGCTTCGCCAATAACGAGCACGGCATCATGAGCACCACGAGCTTCGACCACCTGTTGCGTGGCTCGCTCCTCGCTTTGCCGGCGACACGCGAAGACAGCATCAGCGCTGATCGCTCGATCCGCATGACGCGCGCAGATCGCGACCGACTCGAAGGAAAGATCAAGGGTGGCGGGCCGCCAGCGAGCGGCGGCGGCGGCAAGCGCCCCGGCCTGTCACGCAAGATGGATAAGCGGATGCCTATGAAGCGTTTCGGCATGAGCGCCGAGAAGAGCGGCGCGCATGCGGCGATGGCGTTTGACAGCCGCCAGCGCGCCATCGTCAAGGTGCACTACTTCAACCACGCTAGCGGCGGTGGCGCGGCGCTGAAGGCGCACGCGCGCTATATCGCCCGTGACGCCGCGACCCGCGATGACCCGTCGGCAACTCACCTGCCCGAGAAGACCGAGGCGCGGGAGGCGAAGGACCGCGCGCATGCACACTATCTATCGCGTGAGGGGCAAGCGGAACGGACAGTGTTCTACGACGCGCATGGCGAAGGTGTTGATGGCGCAGCGCGCGCGGAAGCGTGGGCGCGGTCGGACAAGCGCCACTTCCGCGTCATCCTGAGCGCCGAGGACGCCGACCGGCTGCATGACTTGCCCGCGTATACGCGCCAGGTGATGGCGCGCGCCGAGGCCGCGCTGGGGACCAAGCTGCAATGGATCGCGGCCGACCATCACGACACGGCCAACCCGCACACCCATCTCATCATCCGCGGCCGGCGTGCGAACGGTCAGGATTTGGTCATCCCCAAGGACTTCATCAAATACGGGTTCAGCGGCATCGCCCGCGATGTGGCGACCGATTGGCTCGGGCCCCGCTCCGCTGCCGACGAGCGCCGCGCGCTCGATCGCGAAGTAATCCGGCATGCGCCCACGCGCCTGGATCGCATGATTGCGCAGCAGCTTCCGGAGGATCGCACCATCCGCGTCGCCACTCTGGAGGCGGCAAATGGTGACCCGTCAACGACCCGCGCCTTGAAGGAACGTGCGCGCGAACTGCAACGCATGGGGCTCGCGGTTGAGGTGAAGCGAAATGTTCTCGCGTTCCGGGCAGACTGGCGCGAAGCGCTCAATGCGATGGAGCTGCACCTCGATATTCGCAAGCGCCTGATGCTGGAGCAGTCCAAGATCCGGCAGAACACGCTGAACAATCTAACCCGGGGCCTACTTGGTCGCTGACCCGTTGCGGCGGGTCGACCGACACGTCGCGCCCATACCCTTGCAGGAAGCTCGCACCGCGCACTTACGGCGACCAGCATTATGATGATCTCGGCTCGCCGAACGCGAGGCAGCGCACGTTTGCGATCCGGTTTCGCAAGGAAATGCTGAGCGACTTCGCCGTGCGATGCCGCGCGCATCCGGACGTTTCCGGTTGTCGCACACCACTACATCTAGATCAGTCCGTGGTAGCCCGGTGGTAGCCCGGACGTCGTGAAACGTCTGAGCTACTTGGGGCATTCTATTTTTCACTGTAAGAACAGTGCTGAACTGGCGCACCCGACAGGATTCGAACCTGTGACCTCTGCCTTCGGAGGGCAGCGCTCTATCCAGCTGAGCTACGGGTGCGGGATGCGGCAGTGCTTAGCCGAGGTCGCGGGCATTGGCGAGACGAATCCTGCAGGGGCAAGCCTCGACGCCTAGGCGCCAACGCCGCCAGGTCACCAAGACCTCGCATTCGACGACCGAAACCACTCTATGGCGACCTGTTCCGCATCGAACCTGAACACGCGGGCAGTACGGTCCCAACTCCAGCCATCGATTGTATGGACCTTTGATTTGTCCCAGCACTCCGCCGAGCGTTTCCAGTACCGCAATGGCAGCTCCTCTATGCGCACGAACAGAAGGCCTGTGCTCTCGCTAAGGCCATCGGGCTCGCGATCCAGCAGTGTGTAGTCGCTGAGCGATCTCGGCAATTGTGCCAATGCGTCAAGCCAAGCCCTGCCGGCTGTCGGCGCATCGCGATCGTGCTCCTCACGCGCCAGCCGCAGCTTCTCCGCAAGCTCGCGATGCTCGCGCTCGCGCCGTGATTCGAATTCCTTCGTGCATGTCAAACACCTTATGGCAGCCCCGCGTCGCTTAGAGAGCCTCACCCTTTGGGGGCAGCCTCCATAAACGCCGATACACAGCTTCGGCTCCAACAGTTCGATTAACCTGTCGCGCCAAGTCCAGAACAAATAGTTTGCCGCGACGATGAGGACGATAGCTGCGACCGGAATCCAGAAAGGGTGAATTCCCCCCATCAACCCCGCTCCGCCGGCGTCGGGCGAACGATGCGGCCTTGCAGATTGGCCTGGACTTCGCGGGCGTCGAAGGCGTTGGCGTCACTGGCGGGTTTCGGGCCGCTGAACATGGCGATCTCGGCCACCGCCTCGTAGCGGGTGACTTCGCGGTAAGACGAGGGCTCATTCCAGAACGGATCGTACCAGGGGCGCCAGCCTCGCCGGGGCGAGAAATACCAATAATCAAAGGCGAAACGCGGCTGGTATGGCCCTGTCCCTTGCAGCCGCGAATGTTCCTCGGTGTCGCGGTTGGCGACGATGAAATAATCCCGCCCGCCCTGCAGCGTCAGTTCTGCAGCGCGGTAGAGCAGATAGGTCTCCACGGTTTCGCGGTCGGTCAGCGTGTTGCCGCGAAAAGTGATGCGAACGCGGTTGGACTCGATCTGCTGTTCGGAGAACCCGTACCTGTCCGTGGCGGCCGGTTGGTAAGGCGTTGCATTTGTCGCGCATGCGGCCAAGGTCGCCGCCGCCAGCCCAGCCAGGATGAGCTTTCGCATGATTAGCCTCCGTTAAGCATCGCCTCACGCAACATACATGGCATAGGCCGCGTTCGCGCCGCCAATCCCGATTTGGTGATCAAGCCTTAGTGATAAAAGAGCGCGTCGACCCTTTTCACCGGCGCGGGCGCCAGCATTTCCCCGCCGGCCAGCTGCACGGAATGGATCACCGCATCGATTTCGCGCCGCCAGAAATTCAGGAAACGGTGGATGCGCGGGTATGCGGGCGCAAGGTCGAGCGTTTGCCACACGAAGCTTTGCAGCAGCGACGGATGATCGGGGAGGTAATAGAGCACTTCCGCGGTGGCGAGCCGCCAACCCTTGAGCCGCAAATTGAGTTCTTCGCCGTCCTGCGCGCGCATCTGAAACGCTCCGAAAGCGAGCGTGCAGGGAGAAGTGCTAATAAGTCAATACACTGATTCTGCTAGCAATTATCGGGGCCAGCTGCCAATGGCTCAGCCTTCGCTGAGCGCCTTCACCTTCGCCAGGCGGCGCGAGGCGAAATGGCAGGCCAAATAGCCGATCATGGTCGGCGGCGCGCCCACCGCGATCGGCAGCAAGGGCGACATTTCCGGCCTGCCCAGCGCCAGCGCGACGAACACCAGCGTCAAAGGCAGAGCGACGCCCATCAGGATCATGCCGGCTGCCGCCATGAAGCGGGCCTCCCCGCGCAGGATCTCAACATGGGCCGAACGGGATTCAGGTGCGGTGTCCATGCGCGAAACGCCTGCGAAATCGGCGCCATCCGGTCCAAACGGCAGGAAATCGTAAATTTGCTCACCCGACATTAAGCCGCATCGTTTACGTTGAAGCTCGATTTTCACCGCGAACGCAGAAAGCGCGCGACATGCTCGGGCAATTGCTCACCGCCGACCAGCATGAGCTCGGCGAGCATTATCCAAATCGCGCCGAGCACACCGCAGACGGCATCGTGCACGCCATAGGGCTGGCGGCGGCTTTGATCGGCGGCGGGCTCCTGGTTGCGGTGGCGTTAGCCAATCGCGGCGTGCCGATGGCGACGGCCGGCGCCATCTACGCGCTCTGCATGACCGCGATGCTGACGGCTTCAGCCGTCTACAACCTCACCCGCCCCTCGCGCTATCGGCGCCTGCTGCGCCGGCTCGATGAAGCCGCCATCTTCCTGATGATCGCGGGTTCCTACACGCCATTCACCATTAAGTTGCTGCCGCCGGATTTCGCGTTCTGGATCACCGGCGCGATCTGGGTCGCCGCTTTTATAGGCGCGGCCGGCAAGGTGTTCTGGACCGGACTTTCCGACAAAGCCTGGTGCCTTGTGTATTTGGCTTTCGGCTGGCTTGCGGTGCTGGTGCTGGGTCCGGTCGTGCCCTCGCTGCCGGGACCGGCGATCGCCATGCTTGTGATCGCGGGCCTCACCTATTCCGGCGGGGTGCTCTTGTACCTCAACCACGCCATCCCCTATCGCCGTGCGATCTGGCATGCCTGCGTGATCCTGGGCGCGGCGGGGCATTATGCGGCGGTGTTGTTGGGGCTGGTGCTGTAGGAAAATAATCTCAGGCTGAACTCATGAACCGATGGCGTGACACAAATGGCCGGACGGCTGCAGAGCGTAAGAAATTGAAAGCTGTTGGAGATCGTTCGCGCTTTGCGGCGGACGTGCGCCAGCGCCCGCTCACCCTGCTTAGGGGCATCGCAGGCTTCGCTTTAATTCTCCTTCTGGCGTTCGCGCTGATCGGCTTCCTGCGCTAGCCGAACTGTGGCGCATCGATGCGCACGTCCTGCACTTGTCCCCTAACACGCTCCGTCATTCCGGACGCGCAGAGCGCGATCCGGAATCCAGGGGTGACCAGCGCGACGTCTGCCTCTGGATTCCGGGCTCCGCCTGCGGCGGCCCCGGAATGACGGCGCCCTTGCTCTATGGGCGTATGAATGATGCTTGGGGCATAAAGTCGGCCAGCCCCTACTCATTCTTCCCGCGCTTCTTATCCCGCTCCGCCAAAATCCGCAGCCGTAGCGCGTTGAGTTTGATGAAGCCTTCGGCGTCGGCTTGGTTGTAGCCGCCGGCCTCGTCGAAGCCGACGAGCTTCTTTGAATAGAGCGAGTATGGCGAGGCGCGTCCCACCACGCGGACGCCGCCCTTGTACAACTTCAGCTTCACCTCGCCGGTGACGCTTTCCTGGCTCGCATCGATCGCGGCTTGCAGCATCTTGCGTTCGGGGGTCCACCAGAAGCCGTTATAGATGATGCTGGCGTAGCGCGGCATCAGTTCGTCCTTCAGATGCATGGCGCCGCGGTCGAGCGTGATCGACTCAATGGCGCGGTGGCCGTGCCAGAGGATCGTCCCGCCCGGCGTTTCGTAGAAGCCGCGCGACTTCATGCCGACATAGCGGTTCTCGACCAGATCAAGCCCGCCTATGCCGTGCTTGGCGCCCAGGCGATTGAGTTCGGTGAGGAGTTCATGCGCCTTCATCGCCTTGCCATTGATAGCGACGAGATCGCCGCGCTCGAACGCGAGCGTGATGATCTCGGCAACATCCGGCGCCTCCTCCGGCGTGATGGTGCGGCGGTCGCTGCGCTTGGTGACGATGTCGGGAACCTCCACATCGGGGTCTTCCAAAGCCAGCCCCTCGCTCGACGTGTGCAAGAGATTGGCGTCGATCGAGAACGGCGCGGCCTGCTCCTTGCCCTGTGCGATCTGGATGTTGTGCTTCTTGGCGTAGGCGATCAGATCGGGACGGCCCTCGAAGCTCCACTCGCGCCACGGCGCGATCACGCGCACGTCCGGCTTCAGCGCGTAATAAGACACCTCGAAACGAACCTGATCGTTGCCCTTGCCGGTGGCGCCGTGACACACCGCATCGGCGCCAACCATGTTGGCGATCTCGATCTGGCGTTTGGCGATCAGCGGCCGCGCGATGGAGGTTCCCAGCAGATACTGGCCCTCATAGAGTGTGTTGGCGCGGAACATCGGGAACACGAAATCGCGCACGAATTCTTCGCGCAGATCGTCGATGAAAATGTTCTCCGGCTTGACCCCCATGGCGATCGCCTTGTCGCGCGCTGGCGCAAGCTCCTCGCCCTGCCCGAGATCGGCGGTGAAGGTCACCACCTCGCAGCCATAGGTCTCCTCGAGCCATTTGAGGATGATAGAGGTGTCCAGCCCGCCGGAGTAAGCGAGCACGACTTTCTTTACCGGAGCGGCCATGTTTTGAGATTCCAAGCGCAGAGGTGAAGGTGACGCTTTACGTTTGCTGGCCGCTCCCGACAAGCATCGCCGCTCCGCAGGCGACCCCGCGCGCAAATATGGGCCAACGCCCCTGCCCTGAAAACGCCTCCGCCCAGAAACGATCGGGCAATCTCCCCGAACAAAGGCGGCGCTAGGCAGGTCGCGTGGGGCGGGAAACCCAGGAGCACCTCCATGAAACAGTCCAACCTCACCCTCGCCTTCTTGAACCTGGCGGCGGCGATGTTCCCCGGCACTGTGACGTGAGCGCCGGTTCCGTTCTGCCGCGAACGCCTCTAAGGCTCCTCGCGGGAGGCGGAGATGGCGCTGTTTGCGCGGCTCGAACGCGAAATTCGTTTCATCGGCGGCATGGCGCGCACGCTATGGGCCGTGCGGAAGATTGCGCCGGATTCCGACGTGCTGATCTGCGACGATTGGGAAGCGGCGTGCGCCAAATACGCCGACCACACCGCGCTCGAGTTCGAGGGCGAGCACTGGACCTATCGCCAGCTTGACGCGGTCGCTAACCGGTTCGCGGCCTGGGGCTTGGCGCAAGGGGTGACCCGCGGCGACGCGGTGGCGCTGCTCTTGCCCAACCGGGCCGAATACGTTCCCGCCTGGATGGGGCTGGCGAAAATCGGCGCGGCCGCCGCGTTGATCAACAACAACCTCACCGGCGCGGCGCTGGCGCACTGCCTCTCCATCTCCGGCGCCAGCCACGTCATCACCGATACCGAGAGCCTGGCCGCGATCGGGACCATCCGCGCGGGGTTGGCGCGACCGTTGACCTATTGGGTGATCGACGCGCAGGGAGACCTCGGCGAAAACCAGCGGCGGCTCGATCTGAAAGAGCCGAAGCTGGCGCCGGATGCGCCGCCGCCGAGCCTCCGCGCCGGAATGAAGGCGCGCGACACCGCGCTCTACATCTACACCTCCGGCACCACCGGCATGCCAAAAGCGGCAAAGATCGCCCACACGCGCGCGCAGCTCTATATGCGCGCGTTCGCCGGCGCGACCAACACCAAGGCCGCCGACAAACTCTATTGCGCGCTGCCGCTCTATCATTCCACCGGCGGTCTTTGCGGCGTTGGCGCGGCCTTGCTCAACGGCGCAACTTTGGTGCTGCGGCGCAAATTCTCGGCATCGCATTTCTGGGACGACATCGTCGATCAGGGTTGCACGGTGTTTGTGTATATCGGAGAACTATGCCGTTACCTCGTCAACCAGCCGCCGCACGCAAAGGAACGCGCACACAAATTGCGCCTTGGGTTCGGCAATGGGCTGCGGCCCGAAGTATGGAGCGAACTCGAGACCCGCTTCGGGCTCACGCGCATGTTGGAATTTTACGGTTCCACCGAGGGCAACGTCTCGCTATTCAATTTCGACGGCAAGATCGGCGCTGTCGGGCGCGTGCCGCACTATTTGCGCAAACGTTTCGAAGTGAAACTCGTGCAGTTCGACATCGACACTGAAGCGCCGGTACGCGGCCCCGACGGATTCTGCATCGCCGCACCCATGGGCGAAGCGGGTGAAGCCATCGGCCGCATCAAGGATGACGCCCGCGCCGGCTATTCCGGCTATGCCGACAAATCCGCTTCTGAGAAGAAGATCCTCCGCGACGCGTTCGAGCCGGGCGATGCCTGGTTCCGCACCGGCGATCTCATGCGCGAGGATGGAGAAGGATATTTCTATTTCGTCGATCGCCTCGGAGACACCTTCAGGTGGAAGGGCGAGAACGTCTCGACTACGGAAGTCGCCGAAGCCATCGCCCGCTATCCGGGCGTCGCCGAAGTCAACGTCTACGGCGTGCAGATCAAAAATCTAGACGGCCGCGCTGGCATGGCCGCGATCACACCCGGCGAAGGCTTCGACCTCGTGGGCTTGCGCGATTTCCTCGTGCGCGAATTGCCGGCCTATGCACGGCCGCTCTTCATCCGCATTCAGCCAGCCATCGAAACCACCGGCACTTTCAAATATCGCAAAACCGATCTCGTACGCGACGGCTTCGACCCCGCCAACACCGAACACCGCCTCTATTTCGATCATCCCGTCGCGCATCGCTACGAGGCGCTCTCGCGCGAACTATATGCCGAGATTCAAGCCGGCCGATTCAAGCTCTGAGCCTCGAACACGGCAGCATAGCCGGACCCGACGCGCTCCAAGCGGCCCCTCTTCCCATACGCCTGCTCCAGCACCTCCGGCGTCAGCGCCGCCTCTGGCGCGCCCTCCGCAAGCAGCCGCCCCTGCGCCATCACAGCCACGCGGTGCGCCGCATGCGCCGCCAGCGCGACATCGTGCGTCGAGAACAAGACCGCCCCGCCGCGCTTTGCGTGTGCTTGAAGAATCTCGGCCACGCCTAGAGCTTGTGCCGGATCGAGTCCGGCGCTCGGCTCATCCAGCATCAGCAGCGGCGCTTCTTGTGCGAGCGTGCGTGCGAGGTGCACGCGCAACTTCTCGCCGCCGGAAATCTCATCCATGCGCCGCGCACGTAGCCCGCCTAGCCCGCACGTCTCAATCGCCGCATCGACAGCGGCCTGGTCGCGCGGCCCGAGGCGATCCGGCGCGCCGCCATGTGCGTAGCGCCCAAGCGACACCAAAGCCTCCACGCTGAGCGGCCAGATCGCTTGCGGGTGCTGCGGCAGATACGCTGCGCGCAAAGCCCGCTCCCGCGCCGAGAGCGTGCGGGGATCGTCCTCGCCCAAGCGCACCGCGCCTGACGCGAGCGGAACCAGGCCGAGCCCGGCGCGCAACACGCTGGTCTTGCCGGCGCCGTTCGGCCCGAGCAACGCCACGATCTCGCCCGCGCCGACGGCGACGGAAAAATCCGCGAGCACGGACCGCCCGGCCATTTCCAAGGCCGCACGCTCGTAGCAAAGCAACGCGCTCATGCATCGCCTCCGCGCGAAGCGAGCCGCGCCGCAATCAGCGCGAACACCGGCCCGCCGACAAGGGCGGCCGCGACCCCCAGCTTCAGCTCCGTATCGGTGGGCAGGAGCCGCACGCCGACATCCGCGCACACAAGCATCGCCCCGCCCGCCAGCGCGCTTGGCAATAATAGTCGCGCCGGATCGTGCCCCACCATCGCGCGCACAAAATGCGGCGCGGCGACCCCCACAAACCCGATCACGCCCGCAACCGCCGTCGCCCCGCCCGCGCATGCGGCGGCGCCAAGAACCACGAGTGTGCGCGTTCGCGGCAGATCGGCGCCAATCGCGGAAGCGGCGGCCTCGCCGAGCGTAAGCGCTTGCAGACCGCGCGCGGACGCGAAGATCAGCGCCCCGCCTACAACAAGAAACGAGCCCGCCAACATCGCATCCGCAAGCGAGCGTCCCTCCACGGAGCCCAAGGTCCAATTCACCAAATCGGCAAGCGCGCCAGGGTTCGGCGCAAGATTAAGCGCGAGCGCGATCAAACCTCCGGCAAGGCTTGAGAGCCCTATCCCAATCAGCGCGAGGCTAGCAGGACCGCGCGCGCGCCAACCGAGCGCGGTCACCAGCATCGCCGCCGCGAGGGCAAACGCAACCGCCGCAATCGGCGCGAAGGTTGAAAGCCCAAACGCAAACGCAATCACCGCGCCAAGCGCTGCAAAGCCCGACAGACCCAAGACGCCAGAATCCGCCAAAGGGTTGCGCAGCAAGCCCTGCAACGCTGCACCAGACAAACCCAAAGCCGCGCCAACCAGCCATGCAGTCAGCGCCCGTGGCAAGCGCACTTCCCACACAATCGCACGCGTGCGCACGTCGCTGGCGAACGGATCGGCGATCGGCACGGGGCCAAGCCAGAGCGCGGCGAGCAGCGCAGCGAGACTCAACGCCGTGAGTGCAGCAATGACCACGAACCAATTGTTCCGGAGACTCACGCAACACCCATTCCCGGATTCGCCGAAGGCGAAGTCCGGGACCCAGCATCGCAATGCGTCGTGTTTATGGGCCCCGGAACGCCGCTTGGCGGCGTCCGGGGATGGGTGGGATCTGTAATCACAAGTGTCATGATGCACGCAACGCACGCGCGATGATTTCCGCCGCGTCGATCGCGGTCCAAGCCTCGCATGCCACCGAAGCCGCCGGCAGGTGCACGGTCCGCGCATTGGCGAGCATGCGGCGCAGCGTGGGATGACGCGATGGCGACCATGCGCTTGTCGCGGTGCGTCCCGTCTCGAAGAAGCCAAGCGCGATCAGTGCGGGCGGCGCCTCAATCATGCGCTCCAGCGGCAACACCGCCCACCCGGCTTGATCGCGAAGATTGCGCCCCCCAGCAGCCGCGATCACCTCATCCATCAACACGCCGCCGCCGGCGACAGCGCCGCCGGCCGAAAGATAGAGAACCGGCCTGCGCCCACGCGGCCAAGAAGCGCGCAAGCGTGCGAGGCGCTCGTCGAGGTCACGCGCAATCGCCGCCCCACGCTCGCTATGTCCGATCGCGCGTGCGGCGTCGAGCACGTCTTCACGCGCGGCGGCGAAAGTAGCGGTATCGCCCACCTGCAACACCGGCACGCCGAAGCGCGCATAGGCCGCCTCCGCGTCCCACGGCCCGCCCCAATTGCGCACGACGAGATCGGGATCGAGCGCTAACACCTCTTCCAGCGTTCCGCGCGTTTGACGAATGCCGGCAGCGCGTGCGCGAAAATAGGAATCGTCGCGCTGCGATCCGCGTGAGAGCGCCGCGATCTGTTCGCGCTCGGCGAGCGCAAGCACAAACTGGTCGGCGCAATAATCAAGGCTGACGATGCGGCGGGGTTGCGCTGCGGCGGGTGAAGTTAGGCAGCACAAAATAATGCTGCACAACAACCAACCCCCGTCATTCCGGGGCGCACGAAGTGCGAACCCGGAATCCAGGGGATCACAGAGCGCGGCGCTTGTGGCCCCTGGGTTCCGGGCATCGCTTCGCGATCCCGGAATGACGGGGCGCGTGTTTCCGTGTTTTGCGAGAGCAAACCATCGCGCCATCGCGCTGAACCAACCAAACCGCACGACCTCTCCTTCCGGCGCAATCCCGCGCCACAGAGTTCATGTCGGCAGGTCTTCTGGCTTTGCGGGTCGTTGCTCTTCGGCCCCTTCCCGGAGCACGCACCGATGGCGCGCGCTCCAGTGGCTTGGCCTCGAACTCGCCGCTTACAGCTGCGGGCGCAGCCGCGGTTTTGCACCGCGTTCCCTGTTAGTCCTCGATGAGGAACCGACGCAGCGATGCTACATCGGCATGGGGAGCGAAGGAAGCAGAAACCAACGCCAGAACATCCAAGTAGGAGCGCGCCGCTCCGCGGCGCATGGCGTCGATGTTCGCAAGCCTGAGCGCCATGC
>CXWL01005335.1_pt1 | contig 56508 bp, 61 predicted proteins | sample 590931 | NCBI WGS metagenome assembly CXWL01 (sample SAMEA3498368, study PRJEB10139) | groundwater metagenome | biome: water well; material: biofilm material | place: Germany | collected 2015-04-27 | reverse complement strand
AGGCAGCCACCGAAACTTTGTCCACCCGAAGGTTGTCAAACCCATCACAATATCCGGTGCGCTGGGCGATGATGCGAAGCATTATCAGGTCCGCGCTGTGAAGCGTGCCGTTGAGGAGTCAAAGTCATGAAAGATACTGCACGATACGCAAAGATTGTCGAGTGGTCGGAGGAAGACCAGTGTTTTGTCGGCAGTTGTCCTGGTCTGATTGACGGTGGGTGTCACGGCGCGGACGAAAAGGCTGTCTTTGAGCAGCTTTGCCAAGCCGTAGAGGAAGCCATTGCGCTCTACCGCCAGGATGGAAAGGCTCTTCCCCCGCCAACGTCTGGCCGCGATTTCGCGAACAAGATGCAGAACGTCGCATAGCCGCGCGAGACAGGCAGGATGAGTGAGGCGGTCTCAAGGCTGAAGGCTAAAGTGTTCGGAATTTCGAACCCAGACCTTCGGATCGCACCTTTCTCGCAAGTCTAGCACTTCACGCGCCACGGCCTGTGGCGCTGGTGCCGTATATCGCGCCAATTCGGCTATTTGGATATCGTTGAGAAACTTTTAAGCCGACACGACAATCAAAGAGGAATTTGCAGGCCGGTTTCGCGTAATATGCCGGTCAGTATGCGCAATAGTTAGCCAGACATCCCGGGAGGGGAAGTGGAAATACCAAAGTTTAACCTCGTTGAGCACTACCGGAATCTCTCCGATTTTCTAATGGCTCAATATCACCTCTCGACCACCTACAATCACAGGGGGTCAAAAGGTCTAATCCGAGAGAAGATACTCGTTGACACCCTGCAAAGTATTTCTAACGACTACGTCCTGTTGACCAAGGGGGAAGTTTGTGACTCAACAGGACGGCGCAGTCCCGAGTTTGACGTCATTGTCTCTCATCGATCTTCGGCTCTTAGGTTATTTTCAAGTGCCTCGCACACGGTTGTGCCAATTGAAACGGTGCTCGGCGTAATTGAGGTTAAGACAAAATTATCAGAGGAAGCTGTACAGACTTTCAATAAATCGATAGCTACCGTGAACAGTTTTGAACGTTTTTTCAAGCCTACTGCGATGTACCAACAGTTCGGAGCGATAACTGGCGATAATGAATTTCAGTCATTTGCGGGAAAACCTTTGAAGCCCACCGACAACCTACTGGGGCTTGAACGCATCGTTGGCGGCATTTTTGCGTTTGAATCGGACAGTATCGATGCTGTGAAAGGCTTCCTCGACAGATTTCAGCCTGAGGTTAATTTCGGTTTTGTTTGCGTGTTGAATCAGTTTATCGCCCTTTCAAATGGCCAAAAAAATGGCTGGATCTATTCTGTTCTTGGTCCCGATACATTCTCCGGTTTCGCCACCATCTTTAACGAACTGGTCTGCAGTATCGGCGAGCGCGAACAACACTTGGTGCCTGATTCGTTTAGGTACCTTCAATTTGCTGCTTCGTCAATTCCATTCAAGCAGTCGGGCTAACAATTTGCTGCAGCGGACCGGCAACCCGCTGGCGCGGGTTCCGTCTGCTGATCTCAGCCCGTTATGCCGTAACGTGATAACTTATGCACGAAGACCCTGAACATATTGACCGACTGATGGACGAAGGCGAAGAGTTCATGGAGGAACGGGCGCATCGTGCCGGCATTGATAAGGATTTGCTCAAGCTAACCTCGATGTCTGACAAGCAAGCTCGCGCCCTTGAAAGGTTCACGCTTTATTCAACAGATATTTCTGGCGAAGAAAAACAGCATCTTCAGGCGGCAGTCATTCGCATGTTGGTGGGTATTCGTCTTCTTCGTGACGAAATGTCTGCTTTGAAATGGAAGGTAAAAGAGAGTCAGGGAGCAAGCAGAAGCCAGTCATACCTTATCGCAGCAATTTTGTGTGTCGTACTAGCGATGATTGGCATACTGAAGTTCAATGATTTTCAAATTACTGTTGACCCAAATGATGGAACAGTCATAGCGATTGAATCTTCATTGTGGGGCTTGACTAAGAAAGAAAGAGAAATCAAATGGTTGCAAACAGATGATCATGATTTCCCTGGTTGGATGACAAAGGGCCATGATGGGAAATGGTACTTATATATTCATGAGGGTGATCTTCTGCCGCAAGAATAGTGTGCGGAGCTGAATTCCTTTAGGAAAGCAAAAAGGGATAGGCACACGCATGATCAACTCGTCAAGAAGCTCATGCGCCGCCCGGGCGTGCGCGCAGAGGTAGAACGTATTGAAAGGGAAGAGTCTGTGCTACTCGATGCCTTGCTCAAGGCGAGGCAAGAGGCGGGGCTTACTCAAGGACAGGTGGCGGCTCGAATGGGGACGCATGCTCCCGCTATCGCCCGTCTGGAACGGGCACTTGCCAGCGGGAAGCATTCTCCATCGATTGCTACGTTGCGCAAGTACGTCAAGGCTTGCGGCAAGCGCCTGGTGCTCCGAGTCGCATGAGGCTACCCAATCCATTCGATTGAGTAGACAATTTGAGAGAAAAAAAGGGGCGTGTCGTGAGACACGCCCCCTTAAGCTTCACGCAGTCAGCAGATTGAAACGGTTACTTCAGTGCGTCGATACCGGCGCCGAAGTTGATGTGAAACGCCGCGCCGTTCATCACCAGCGCAGGCACTGACTTCACACCGGCTGCTTCGGCTTCTTTCACCCGCGCTTTGTTCGTGCCGAGATGGACGTGTTCCACGTCATATTTCGTCGGATCCAGAGCGTTGGCGACGCTGTTCTCGGCTGCGACGCACACGGGGCATCCTGCGTGGTAGAAAGTTGCTTTGGTTTTCATCTTGATCTCCCTTCAAATGTGACGGTTTGGGTAATGCTGTCGTATCAAAGACAGAGGAAAAACCAGGCTTGTTCAGGCTCGCAAGCACTTTCCGGTTTCTCTGCCACCTTGTTGGATAACCTACTGACTATTTGACATTGAAATCAATACAAAAATTACCGCCTCTGGCACGTAACATCCAGCCGGTTTCTCTCGTCTATTTGGTTTGTTTGGTTGAACCAGACAAACCAAATAAACCAAATGAACCAGACAGACCAGATTAGCGAATGACCTGAATCGCTTTCCACCGTTCCGATCGGTAGCGCCAGAGTAGCAGCCCCATTCGAACCGTCCAATCTGCGATCATGGCGCTCCACACGAAGAGGACATCGAGCGCGAGCCAGGGGCCTGCGATGGCCGCGAGGGGCAGGCGGATTCCCCACATGCCGACAGTCGTTGCCACCATGATGAACCTGGTATCGCCGGCTCCACGTAACGACCCGGCCAGGACCATGGTGAGGGAAAGCGGCACTTGTAGGATGGCAACGATGCGCAGGAACACCGTGCCCAGTTCGACGACGGCTTCGTCGTTGGTAAAGGTACGGAGCAACGCATAGGGAAAGAAGAAGAACAGCAGGCCCATCGAGGCCATCGCAATGCCGGCCAGGCGGTTCGCCTCCCAGTTTTCCAATTTCGCCCTGACATATTTCCCTGCGCCGATACTCTGTCCCACCATCGTGGCTGCTGCGATCGCGAAGCCATATCCCGGCAAGAACGAGAGGGATTCGATCGACAGGCCGACTTGATGGGCGGCGTAGGTGACAGTGCCGTATAACAGCACGATTTTGGTATAGAGGATAATCCCCGCCTGCTGAAAAATCCGTTCGCCGGAGACCGATGCGCCGATCTGCCATGTGGAGCGCAAGAGATCGCGCCTGATGTGAAGTGATTTCTTTAAGAGCGTTCGGCAAGACCAGAGGAGGTAGGCCACGCCCGCTCCTTCGGCAATACCCGTAGCAACGGCTGCTCCGGTAATGCCCAAGGTAGGGAATCCCCAGAGTCCGTAGATCAGGGGGTAGGCGATCGTCAGATACAGCAGGTTGACTGCGATCAGAGCGTACATGGGAGTTTTGGTGTCCCCGGTGCCTTGTATAATCGATGAGAGGACTTGCAAGAAGATCGTGCAGGGAATGATTAGAAAGATGAAGTTCGAATAGGGAAGGGCCAGTGTGATGACATCGTGTTCTGCGCCCAACAGCTCCATGATGAGATGATTCAGTGACAATCCGAGTACCATGAGGGAGCATGACACGATGGCGGCCAATCCGAGGAGATGAGTGGCGGCTTCTCCGACGTCTTTGATACGGCGAGCGCCCCACAGTTGGGCGATGAGGACGTTGGCCCCCACCGATAGTCCGGAGACGAGCGTAGTGGCAATGAAAGCCAATAACTGGCCGAGTCCGACCGCCGCGATGGATGTCGCGCCGAGACCGCCGACGAGGAAGACAGCAGCGATTCCCTCTGTGCGTTGCAGCAGGGTGCTGACCGTGACCGGTAAGGCAAGGGTCAGGACGGACTTTCTAATCTGTGAAACGCCGGAAGTCATCGCGCCATCCTAACAGGATGTTGACTTACAGGTTGCTGAAAAATACGTCAGTCTGTCTGGTCTATTCGGTCTGTCTCGTCTGTTTGGTTGAATGAAGCTAATCCGATGAACTAGACAGACCAGATAGACCAGAAAGAACCAGTCCGCCTGTTTCGCCGCTATTCTGCGGGCTGGACAAACGTGTGTCTGGCCGATTAGTGTCGTCTCACCATGACTGAGCTCAGCGATCTCTCATCCGTTTCTCTTCCGAAGGCCCCGCGCTTGTCGAAGTCGAAATTCCTGTCCGGCCTACAATGCCACAAGCGTCTGTACCTCGAAGTGCATCATCCCTCTCTCGCCACCAAGCCGGATGCGGCGACTCAGGCGATGTTCGATATGGGAACAGAAGTCGGGGAGTTGGCCCGGAGTCGCTTTTCTGGAGGGGTATTGGTGGCAGCGGGGTATCGCCAGACAGAAGCCGCTCTTGCGCAGACGGCTGAACTGGTCCAAGACCCCAGGGTGCCGGCCATTTTCGAAGCAGCATTTTTATATAGCGGGGTGTTGATTCGCGCGGATGTGTTGGAGCGTGTCCTGACCGCGGAAGGTCAGCCCTGTGGCTGGCGCCTGATCGAGGTCAAGTCTTCAACAAAGGTCAAAGACGTGCATCTCGAAGATCTCGCCGTTCAAAGCGAAGTGATATTGGGCGCCGGGCTGACGCTGGTTTCCGTCGGTCTCATGCATATCAATACCGGGTATCTGTATCGAGAGGGAGCGATCGATCTGACCGAGTTATTTGCGATTCAGGATCTGTCCGAGGCGGTGGCTCAACGACGGGCTGCAGTACCCGAGAGGTTGGCCACAATGAGCCGCATGTTGCTCCAGACTCAAGCCCCTGACATTGAGCCGGATCGGCATTGTCATACACCCTACGATTGCCCCTTCTGGGAACATTGCACCAAAGACAAACCGACGCGGTGGATTCATTACTTGCCGGGATCGAAGCAGGTAGTCAGTCAGTTGGCTCAACAGGGGGTGACGACGATCGATGAGATTCCGGACGGTACGAAGCTGTCGCCGGTTCAGCGCCATGTGAAGGAGAATCTCGAGTGGGTGTCTGCGAAGCTCGGTTCTGTGTTGAAGAGCGTGCAATATCCGGTGCATCACCTCGATTTTGAAACGGTTATGCTGGCAGTTCCACGATTTCCGGAAACACGGCCGTATCAAGCGCTGCCGGTGCAATGGTCGAACCACATCGAACAAGACCACGGTGACGTTGTACATCACGAGTTCCTGCACGCAGAGGGAACTGATCCACGCAAGCCATTGGCCGAAGCCCTGCTGGCATCGCTTGGAAGCAAAGGGAGCATTTGTGTCTACTCGCCCTATGAAAAATCTGTGATCGAGCAACTGGCTGAGGCCCTTCCTATGTTGCGTACCGATCTTCGAGCATTAGTGAAGCGCATCTGGGATCTGCATCCAATCGTGCGCGATCACTATTATCATCCGCACTTTGACGGCTCCTATTCATTAAAAGAGATCCTTCCTGCTCTCGTCCCTTCGATGGGGTATGACGATCTGGCAATAAAAGAGGGGGGGCATGCGGCCAGTCAGTATTACCGGATGGTTTTTGTTGAAACGGATTGGGTCGAACGGGTGAATATCCAGGAAGCGTTGCTAGCCTACTGTAAGCGCGACACTCTTGCGATGGTTGAGCTCAGGCGAGCGTTGGGGAAGAAAGCCCAGATGAAAGGCGAGACTGGTTGATCTGGTTTATCTGGTTTCTTTTGTTCATTTGGTGAGAATGGTGTCTTCTATTCGTTGTACCGAACAACCAAATAAACAAAACAAACCAGACGAACCAAACAACAGCGAGCTTAGTTTGGCGGAGAGGGTGGGGATCGAACCCACGGTCCCGTTGCCAGGACAGCAGTTTTCGAGACTGCCCGATTCGGCCACTCTCGCACCTCTCCGCAGTGATAGAGCGCGTGAGCTTACCCTGGGGACGGTCATTTTTCAATCGGTTTTCTTTCCGTAACCAGATGAACCAAATCAACCAGACAAACCAAATAAACCAAATTCAGCATCCTGCTATTGAGGGCTATCGATGAATCCTGCTGTCGGTGAACCGGCCATGGCCTTCCCATCCATTGAGTTGACCGGGATCGTCGGCTGGTCCGCGCCAATTGAGATAGAGAATGAGGCCATTCATGTCTGGGGCTTCTCGCTCGACGGGAGCCCATCATTTGTGGAGCAATGTCGTTCCTGGTTGAGCGAAGATGAACGTGGGAGGGCGGGCCGATTCATCAGCCAACAGGATCAACGCCGATTCGTTCTGGCGCATGGAGGGCTTAGAGCGGTACTCGGTCGATATCTTGGGCTAGGCCCTGATGCGGTAGAGTTGGATCGCAGTGAAGCGGGCAAGCCCTTTGTGAGGAAGGAGCGACGAGGTCAATCTGCGATCACGTTCAATATGTCCCATGCGCATGGCCGTGCGCTCATAGCGGTCTCAAAGGGGCGACAGGTTGGAGTTGATCTCGAACGAATTCGTTCGGATATAAAGGTTGCGAAACTGTCCGCGCGGTATTTTGCCCCCTCAGAACAGGCCGCAATCGTGCAGTTGGCTGAGGAGCAGCGTGCGCCAAGATTCTTCCGCTACTGGGTTGTGAAAGAGGCGGTGCTCAAGGCGCAAGGTATCGGACTTCGAGCCTTGAGTCAGTGTGAGATCCTCATGGGGGCAGACGGAACTGGCGCAGAGGTTCTGGTTCCTGCAGGTTCTCCGCTCCAAAACAATTGGAGGGTTCGTCTCCTCTCTTGTGACGAAGGATGGGAAGCAGCGGTGGCTGCACAAGGGGCAGACTGGGTCGTGCAGCCTGGTTCATCTGGTTTGTTTAGTTTGTCTCGTTTTTTGGTTAACCCAGACTAACCAGATAAACCAGTTGAACCAAATCAACAAAACAACCAAATAGACCAGACTAGCGCGGTGATGCCGCTCGGAGATCCTTGAAGAACTTCTGAATGAGGGCCTGACTTTCCTGCTCGAGGACTCCGCCGGTTACCAGGACTCGGTGGTTCAGCTTCGCCTCAGACGGCAGATTGAATAGCGATCCGCAGGCACCGGCCTTTGGATCCGATGCCCCAAACACGACTCGCGACACCCTCGCTAAAATAATGGCTCCGATACACATCGTGCAGGGCTCCACAGTCACGTAGAGGGTCGTGCCGGTCAATCGCCAAGTTCCCAATGAGGTCGCCGCGGCACGGATGGCAATGACCTCCGCATGAGCCGTAGGGTCCTGCCAGAGTTCACGGTAATTGTGTGTTTGCGCCAGCACCTGACCGTCGCGAACGATCAGGGCGGCGATCGGTACTTCGCCGACGGCAGGGGCCCGGGCCGCTTCATCCAGGGCCATCCGCATAAATGTGTCGTCCTGTGCGCGCTCGTCTCCCGGCATCATTTGGTCTGTCTCCTTTAATTTGGTTTGTTTGGTTGAACGAAACTAACCAGATAAACCAAATCAACTAAACAAACCAGATGAACCAGGCTAGGACCGGCTCAAGAGAAACATCGGTTCGGTTGGTTGTGCGCGGCCACCTGACGGCTCAAGGCTGACGCCGAAAGTTTTTGCAAGCGTGAAGTTCAATACCTTCTTGACCAGGAGGTGAGTGGTTTCTCCCGTATCTACGCGGAAGGTTCCGATACTTACGGGCTTATCTTGAATGGCCCACAGCTGGTATGTCATGCCGGCTGGGGACTCCGGCAGGTTCACGGAGTAGAGCCAGATTTTTTGAGTTCGGGAATCATATAGCAAAATTCCCCCAGCCTGTTTTGCCGTGTCCGATCCGAGGAGAGAAATTGCCTTGACGTTGGGAACTCGAAGGAGCGCGGCCAATTCGTCTTGCGGAGATACTACTGCGTGGGCACTGCCTCGCTGGTTTAGTTGAGTGTGAGTCTCTTCCAGCTCGGCTTCACGCTGGGCCAGCTTTTCCTTGACGTCAGAGGCTTCAATTGTCCGTTGCGCTAGTTCGTTCCGTAGCTCAGTCATGGATTTCGTTTGGTCCCTGATCTCACGATCCACACCGGCAAGTTCCGTCGTCTTTTCCTGGAGTGACGCTTCAAGCTGCTGGATTTTCGCTGTGTCGCTGGAATGTTGTGTCCACAGGCTCCAGGCGAAATAGCCGCCGATCGCCACGATGAGAAGGACGCCCAAGCCAAGGGCCCAGGGGAGCGCTGGGGATTGAACAGGGGTTTCGGCAGGAAAGAGGTGGTCCATCCAATCACCCGGGTCCAGACTTGACTTGGTCGGATCGATCGGAATTACTTTTGCTGGAATCGTTTCGGGGCTTCGTTCGGCCATAATCTTAGACTTGAGGGATTTGGGAGGATTTGTCTGGGTCAGAGCGAGCGGAAGGAGCGCGGCGACGGACTGATACTCTTTGAGCATGCTGTGGCAGGAGGCGCAACCTGAGAGTAAGTGGGCTTCCAGCGCCTGTCGCTCGGTCCGGTCGAGCGCACCGGCGGCATACAAGGGAACCGAGTCTTCGAGTTCTTCATGCTTCATTGAGGCTCACCATTGTTTCCCCGCGGTTTGAGGCCATTTCGGAGTTTGGACATTCCGAGCTTAATCCGTGTCTTGACTGTCCAGAGCGGCTGGTTCAGCCGCGCGGCGATTTCTCCGTATGAAAGCCCTTCATAGTACGCGAGATCAATCGCTTGTTGCTGCGCCGGAGGCAATTCAACCAATGCCGTACTAACCGCAATACGCAGGCCTTGATCTGCCTGGGTTTCGACAGGGATCGGACTAGTATCAGCCGTCGGTTCAGGAGGCGTGGATTCCAGCAGGCGGGTGGGGCGAGGGCCTTGTGTGGCTCTCGCCCGAACCCGGTCGATGGCCCGACTCTTGGTGAGGGTGACCAGCCACGCGATCGGGGTTCCACGTCCGACGTCATAGCGGGCGACCTTCCTCCAGATTTCCAAATAGACATCGCGCAAGAGTCCCGCCGCTTCCTCATGATTCCCCAATATCTTGAGCGCTAACGAAAACAAGAGCGTGCTCGACTGATCGTAGAGTTGGCTGAACGCCTGCTGGTCGCCTTTGACCACTCTGGCCAGCAAAGCCGGTTCGATCATTGAGGTGGCATCTTGTAAAGGTTTGTCCATAGTGCGAGCGAGCTGTGGAGGAAAGGCTGAATCTCCCCATGTTTGCCAGGACTATATCATTCTAGTGACAGAACGGGCAAAAGGATGTGCATTTCAGGTCTTGAGTTTCAAGTTTCATGTTTCTGGTTGTTCCTTTCGGATTGGTCGGAATTCGAGGTCCAACCTGAAAGGTGGAACCGGAAACTAGAAAGCCCACTCTCGAACGATCTCTTCGGCCGCCTCTGCAGCGCCGGTTGTAGGTGGCGGGTGCAACGTTGCCGATGCGGTTAGGGCTTGCTGCAAAGCCGGCTCCCAGCATCCTTTCATGAAGTCGTCCATCGACAGCTCGACGCTGCGTCCATAGCGATGCAGAAAGTCGACCAGCGGCGGTTCATCGGCAAAATTGTGCCGGCGGACATACACGATCGGCTGTTGAAGCGCCACTGCCTCGACGACGGTGCCGTAGCCAGGCTTGGTCATGATGATATCGACGGAGGCGAGCAGGGTCTTAAAGGAGAAGGGGAGTATCTTTGTGGAATGAATTCGGGAAAATTCTATGGGAACCGGGCCATCGATGAGGAAGCGATATTGGCGCAATTGTTCCATCTGTGCAAGCGGGAGGGAGCTGAGAGGAATACCGCCGAATCCAACCAAGACGGTCCGTTCGTTGGATGCCAAGTCGAGGGTAGCGGCGAGTCGGTCTCGTTCAGAGGAGGTGGAGCTGGCTATCGGGCCAATATCACTGATGGTGGAGAATACATCGATCTTGGGGGCAGGAGTGATACGAAGGGCCTTGTCGGCTTTGCGATAGAAACCACGGATGGACTGAATCAACCGTTGACGTGAATGGTCCGATGCGTGGCAGAATTCCTTGAGCACGAGATCCCAGGTAAAGTTTGCCAAGACGAGGGTCGGTATCTGCGCAAGGGAGCCTGCCTCAATAGCGAGGTAGGGGGTATCGGCAATGATCAACGAAGGTGATGCCGCTTGCATGGCGGCGACCTCTTTGGACAGCCGTGCCTCCCAGGTTTCGTGGAACTGTCGGTGCGCTTCCCAGGTCGCGTCGATATCGATCTTGAGCGGCCCGTCTTGTATGCAGCCGACGTCTTGTTGCTCGGGACTATGTTTCCACTGGATCGTCAGGCGGTCGTGGAAAAACGAGGCTGGGACCGTAGTTCGGAGTACGACAGTCAGGTCTGGCACGAGGGTACCCAAAGCGTTGAGTACCGGCACCACTTGGGCTGCGTGACCGTAGCCATGTCCGGAGATGGCACACCAAATGCTGGGCAAGGCGAATAGTTTCCGGCTAGCTGCTGGAGAACCCCGGTTCTATCGGGGCGATGTTGTATTGTAGTTCGAGGTCGAACTCATCGATCAATTCATTGGCCGTGGCAAGGCCGAGATCGGACTTCACCTCGCTGATCACAAGATCGATCGCTGCCCCGGCATGAGCTCCGTACTGCGTCATCGCCGACTCGATTCTCTGTCTAGCCTCTTCAATCTTCATGGGGTATTCCTCGCTCCGTTACGATCCGATTCGTCATGCAATGGTTCTGAGTAACGTTTCCATTTCAGGAACTAAGTCCCCGCCTCCATTGGATCGACCGGATTGTGCGGCCTCGATACCGGCTTGTAAGACTGGCCTTGCATCGTTCTTCCGTCCCAAAGAAATTAAGGCCCGTCCAAGATGGAGATGTGACGCAACATGGGTCGGGTCCAGCTGGGTCGCGACAGTCAGGTGCTCGACGGCTTCTTCAAGACTGCCGCCTTCCTGGATGAGTTTGTTTCCGAGCCCGTAACGGCCGAGAAAGCCCTTTGGGTTTTTCGCGACCATCTGTCTGAACGCATCAAGATCCACGTCATCCTCCTCATGATAGCAGAACGCATGATACCACTGTGCCATGGAAGAGAGCCAGAGTCCTTCAGATCGATGAACGGTTTCGTGCAGGGCTGCCGGATAGAAGCGTCTGTGAGTGGCCGAGAGACGGGTACTGCACGGCTGGATGGGGGTCGGACTACGAGTGAAACCGTGCGAATCAGGCGGTCTTGAGAGAGTGTGCTCCCGGCGAGGTGTTGAACAAATACAGCACAGATGTAACCCGTAAGATGGGCTTACTACATTACATATTTCAGTCCATAGTCAGCTCAGTACATACACGTCCTAACCGAAGGAGATTGGAACATGCAAAGTTTCTTTTCTACTCATCGATATTCAAGAATCCTCCAACAACTCGGTGGCATTGCCTGCGCGGCATTGCTCCTGGTTGCCTGTTCCTCAGGCGGAGGGGGGACTTCGCCTACGGCCAGCACGATTATTAAAGGGACGGCCGCCGCTGGAGCCCCAGTGGTCGGCTTTGTGGAGGTCAGAGACAGCTCCGCCAACCTACAGCCGGTGAGGACAAACATCCCCATTGAGGCGAATGGCCATTATTCCGTCGATGTGACCGGACTGACAGGACCGTTCGCATTTCTGGCCAGAGGCACAGTAGGGGGGAAGACGGTGTCGCTCTATTCTGCAGCCACGCAAGCGGACGTGGGCGGAACCATCAATATTACCCCCTTCACAGACCTGATCATCAGGAACATTGCGGCTGGAGCTGTTGATGCTTACATCAACAACGGCACCTTCACGGGGCTTACGGCTGCGCAACTGGATGCCCAGCGCGTGATATTGACTACCCAATTGACACCGGCTCTTACGGCCATGGGACTTTCCGGCAGCATTGATTTATTGCGAGCCACGTTCAATGCCGATCACACTGGTCTAGACAGATTCATGGACGTCGTCAGGGTCAGCACGACGCCCACGACCGCAACCATTACCAATATTCTTGACGCGGCGAACCAGCTAATCATTGATACGACGACTGGCGTTTCCTCCGGGGCTCTTCCACTAACTGGACTGGCACCTGCCGGCACGCCGATCGATCAGATCGCGCAAACGTTCCAACAATTTGCTGCCTTTTTTGCAACCGGCTTACCCGATCCAGCTAACCCAGCCTTGGTCGTCTTGTTCAGCAGCACGTTTCGGGAAGACGGTGAAAACAGTTCGGCTTTCCTGACCGATATCACAACCGATCCATTTCTCATCGGCCTGAACATTTCCAATCTCGTCGTGGATTCCGTGAACACTACAGCAGGAACAGCCCAGGTACATTTCACTCCGCAAGATGCGGCTGGCCAATGTTTGGCGCATGATGTTGTGGGCTGCTCACTCAGCTGGCAGATGCTAAGGAATGTTGGCGGCGTATGGCAGATTGCTGGAAATCAGCGTATCGCGAGTGTGAGCGTTCGAACCCATGCTGTTCAAAACATCTGCGCTAGCAATACCAATTGTCAGCCGGCGGGCATCACCACGTATGCCACCGGCCTTAGTTTAAATATCAATAATCATGGGCTGCAGCCTATCGGGTCGGCAGTGGTGACGGGTCCGGGGCTACCTAATGGAGGAGTGACCCTGACCGCGCAGCCCAATTTCACTTCGTTTACAATCGCTAACCCCTCACAATGTCAGGGGTGCACCACCGATTTTTTCGGCATGACAGACCCCCAGATTGTGCTTCTGGGGCCAAACAGCACCTATGCCGTGCAATTGTTTGACCTTATCGGCACCCCCATTTCTGGGGCCACCTATACCGAGGTGGTGCCAGTGCCACCGATCCTCAATGTGGCGTTACCGACTCTGGCCTACCCCTCGATTACGAGTGGCACGCAAAATCTGGCTGGTATAGCCGATATTACCCTGACGCCTTCTTGGAACATTCCATCAGGGCTCTTTGGGGACCAGATCTCAGTCTTCGTGTTTCAAACGGACCTAGGGGGACAGAACTTGCAGAACTTGAGTGTTCGAGCAGATGTGCGCACGAACGGTGCAGCGACCTCTGGTACGTCTACATTGGCCATTCCAGCACCTACAACTGGTGGTTCTTGGACGAACGGGGGTTACATCATACATGCATGGGATCAGTATACGGGGGTGGTGTCGACCCATTATCAGTAGCCGAATGATCATGAAAGGACTGTACCGCATGAAACGGTTGCGCGGGGGATCTTCCCCGCACGATGAGAGGGCAAGACGTTGGCATCCCGTACGGCCCGCCAGGTTGGAGTGAACGACCTGGCGGGCCTGGGAGGGGGCCCCTCGTTGCCGATGATGTCTTGGGTGGAAAATTAGCGTGTGGGCTCTCTATTGTGTTATAGATCCAGCCGCGAAGTAGGCGACGCATCTCAAGACACAATGGGCCTTGAATTCACCGATAAATTTAGTTAGGAGAACTGGATGAACTATGTAGACAAGCAGAAGTCCGTGTTCCATCTGTTACAGGGAGCCCGCTGGGCCTCTCTTCTATTTGTGTTGCTGGTTGTGGGCTGTAGCTCAGAGCCGGCACATTATGAGGGAGCTTTTTCAGCGAGTCAGCAAGTTAAGGGTAATTCTGAGTCGATTTCTGCTCCGATGGACATGGCGTGGGGCGCTGTTCTTGAGGTTCTTTCGCAGCAAGGCTTTCTGATTCAACAGGCTGACTCGAAAAGTCATATTATCCTGGCGAATCGGGAGATGCGATCCAAAGAGGATAAGGATTTGTCCCATACGATCGCCGCGACCGTCACATTATTTCCTTCCAGCAGCCAGATGACCCGCGTCATGGTGGCGGCGAATCAGACCACCGAACTCCATAAAAAATCGTACACATGGTGGCATCTACTCTGGCTGATTCCCGTCTTTCCGACCGGGACGGAGTATACGACCGTGGTCGTTGAGCGCGATACCGTGCGCAGCCCGCAATTCTATAGCGACTTCTTCGGGGCGGTGAAGAAATCCACTGAAGAGAAAAAGGAATCAGCTCAATCGGCGCCTGCGTCCTAATCAATTGAACGAGGCTTTCGCAGCAGCGCCCTTATTCAGGATATCTTTTCAGGCGTCTTTATCGGGTTTATTTCCCTTATGATGGATGCCATCAGTGGAACGATGCTCGCAATTTGGTAGCCCGGTCGGCCAGAGCACAACTGAGGAAGGGGGGAGATGCCGTTTACCGCGCAGGCGTGGTCGAGACAGGGACAACGGAAAGTGCAGCAGGGGAACGCTGGGGGGTCCGTGCCTTTACGGTCACCGTGAAATGGGATGAGTCCGGGAGGGGGCTGCTGCTTGCCATATAGAAGCTGGTATCTCGCACGAGTTGCTCCATGAGCTCGGTCAGACAGGCTTCCATGACCTGTCCTTTGAGCTCGCCGATCATAATCGGCGTGGCGCCGAACAAATTATAGTGCGCGGTGCCAGCAGAACGTGCCTCGTAGCGCTTCACCTGGCCGTCCCAGCGTTCGAGTTCGAGGCTGGCCTGTGCAGCATAGTCATAGTCAAGCTCGATCACCGGCGAGAGGAGAAACATAGACGCGCCGATGACAAACCCCTTCCAGGCTGCTGCACCCGAATGAGGGTCGATCGTTTCATCGAAGGTGATCCTGGCGGTTACCACTTTCTCACCGAGCGAAGAACCATCCCCTCCGAACGGGACGAGTGTCGAGAATAGCCGTGTCTCCTGCACCGTGTTCAAGATGCGGCGTTCGACCTCAGTCGAAGGATTCTGTGGGGCGCCGTTTTGCATCATGCGAAACCCATCCATTACGAGCGGAACCCGATCAACGTTGGAGATTGAACGGGTGATTGATTCCTGCTGAAGCGTCGAGGAGGGTATGACGTCGATCCATCTGGTACAACCCGAAGTCGTGGAGGCTAATCCAACAAGCCCCAGGAGCGTCCAGCGGAAAAGATGATGGGTCATGTGCCGTCTCCTTAAAAATAGAATGAGAAGCCACCAAAGGGCAGGCTGGCATTGAGTCCGATGTTCGGGTAGCGAGTGCCGGCATTTGAAATATGATGAAAGCGATAGCCGACGTTGAGCGCTGCTTGGTCGGTCAGGAAATAGGAGATCCCGAATCCAGCCGTCAAGACGAAGTTGAACCGGCTGGACTCTTCCGGGATCTTTCCTGCGAGATCGGTCCAAAAGGGGCCTCCGGCGAATTCAGCGTAGGTTCGGAGCCGGTCCAGTGCGACGAAGGTGTATTTGATTTTTGGGGTGAAGCCGAGGCCGTGCGTGAGAAACGGTTCTCGGAACTGGATATAGACCATCTCGGCGCCGACCGAGACCTGCCCGCGATACCAACTGTCTCCCAGCGGATCGGTGACGGTCATCATCCAAGAGGGCATGAAGGCCGGACCCTGTTGCTTGGTTGTGTGGTCCTGTGTGAGACGATGGGGAAGCAGATAGCCGCCGCTGAGTCCGACCTCTTGCGTGCCGACGGTGATCTTGGGCGAGACCTCTGCCGCATGCAAGCATGCAATGCTCAGGAGCGATATGAGAACCCAGGTTGTGAGGGCCCGAGCAATAAATTGCATGCAGCATCCACCTCACTAACTTGTCGGGTATTTCATGGTGAAACTTGAAACAACAGGGTGACCCTCCAAAGGTAGCAGAGGATGGGATTCTGTCCAGAAATACACAGGAGTTCGGCTTGGCGGAATGTGGGAGAATGCTGGACAGTTGCCGGAGGCTGTTGGGATCGGAAGGAAGCAAGGAGCGGCTAATCTGATAGTTTCAGCCTTGCAAGATAGGCCGAGTCGGTTTGAAGTTCCGGTAGTTGGTATCGCTGGTCGAGAGAGACCACTCGCTCAAGACATCGCCGTGCTGAAATAAGATCCTGGCGGGTGTCATACAGTGTGGCAAGGAGTCTAAGTACTGCCCCTTCTGCCGGTTCGTTGCCGAGCTTGATGTAATGTTCCGAGGCGTTGTTCAGGCAGCGTTCGGCTCTGGTCAGGTCTCCTTGGTCGAGAAAGCACTTGCCGAGCTGGCTATAGGTTACTGCGAGCCCTTCTTCGTTCCCGACGACCCGGTGATGGTCGAGGGCCTGTTTGAACGAGGTGACGGCCTGTTCCCATTGTCCTTCGCGGGCCTCTTGAAGCGCGAGGTTGTTGTGAAGAATGCCGAGCGCGCGATCGTCTTTTAACGTGCGGAGGAGATCCAGCGCTTCAAGGTAATAGGGGCGAGCTTTTCCCGGATGGTCGGCGCCGACAAGAAGATTGCCGAGGTTCACCAGCGTGTGGGCGATGGCCTGCTGGTTGCGCTCTGTCCGTTGGATCGTGAGCACTTCTCTGTAACAGGCTTCTGCGCGATCCAGATCGCCGGAAAGGGCGCAGACGTTGCCCAGATTGCCGAGCGAATCGGAGAGGCCACGCTGGTCATTGGCCAGGCGATCATCCGCGACTGCCTGTTCATAGGCTGCTTTGGCCTGCGCCAATTGGCCACGGTGAAGAAAAATGTGCGCGCGGTGTTTGTCGTCGTCAGCCATGAGCTATCAGTCGTCAGCGATCATCGCTCTGTTTCTGACAATCCCTAACTCAGCACTCAGAACTTTGAACTCAGCACTTTTTGAGACTAGTCTCCTCCCTTCGGCGTGTCTTTTCTAAACTCGACTTGAATCTCATCCTCTTCATCGAGCCCTAACCCATCGCGATATGACCTGTAGAGTTCGGTGACATAGGCTATGTCCTGTGGATCCTTTGACTCAGGGGAGAGAAGGAACGCTTCACAGAGTCTCATTCCTGTTTGGAAATGGTGTGCAATGGTCTCTTCCGTCACCTGCTGCCAGGTGATGAAGATACAGAAGGCCTGGTAGGAATGGGCCTTCGGGTAGCGAGTAGCGAGAGCGAGCAAGCCTTCATAGGCCTCACGCGCTGTCGATCCGGCATTGGAGGAAAAGGTGCTTTCCAGTTCAACTGCTGTATCCCAGTCCAGACCGAGTTCAGCCTCGGCTCGGAGGAACGTGTCTTGTGCGGCAAGCGCAGCATCGAATTGCATGTCGTTCTCCTTGATTTACGCGCTACAGCATACGCGGGGACTGAAAAGGAGGTCAATGATGTGCAGAGGCGGGACGGGCAAGCTGTATTATGCATAATTATTATTATAGCGCGTTTACTTTTCTTCCTGCCGCTCTGTAGACTGCCTTCATCATTACGATGAGCACAGAAAAACCAGCTTCTACTTCATCTGTCGAGCCTGTTTCGACCGATCCCATCGATCGTGTGATCCGCTATCACATTCAGACGAAGCATCATTTCAATCGCTATGCTCGTGCGCTTGGGTATCTGGATTGGGTCAATCAGCCTGATCCGTTTCGGCGGTTTGAAGGAGCACCTCTTATCTCTTTGCCGCTGCTGACGCCGGAGGAAAATCCGGTATCGCCGCCCTATGACGCCATCTACCAGCATGGGACTGTCCCTGGTCAGTTTGTCACTGTGCGCACGCTTTCAAGATTTTTTGAATTCGCTCTCGCTCTGTCGGCCTGGAAGAAGGCAGGGGACTCGGAGTGGCCGCTGCGGAGCAATCCATCCTCAGGCAACCTTCATCCGACAGAAGGCTATGTGGTCATGCCGCAGANNCTCCCTTTCCTTCCGGAGCATTTCTTTTTGGCCTGACGTCGGTCCATTGGCGAGAGGCTTGGAAGTATGGCGAGCGGGCGTTCCGTTACTGCAACCATGATGTCGGCCATGCGATCGGCTCAGCTCGGTTCGCCGCTGCCACACTGGGCTGGAACATGGCACTGCTGGATGGTGTGGAGCAAAATACTATTGCACTCCTGTTGGGGACCATTAGGGTGGAGGACTTTGTCGATGTTGAGCAGGAACATCCGGACTGCCTGGCGGTAGTATGGCCTGTCGAAGACGTGAGGGGTGAGGCGTTAGGGGTAAGGGGTAGCAAGGAAGAGATTCCGTTGTTTCTTGATCCAGCGGTACTGAAGGATATCGCTGAATGCACTTGGCATGGGAAGGCCAATCGGTTGAGCGGCGAGCATGGAGTGGAGTGGGACGTTATTGATGAAGCAGCGAAGGCTTCATGGAAGTTGCAGGCTCAGCAAATATTCCTTTCTTTGCAGCATTCCCCAATTCAGCCGACCCCTCACCCCTCACCCCTCACCCCTCACGCGCTCTCAGCCGGCCAAATCATCCGCCAACGCCGGAGTGCCGTGTCGTTCGACGGAAAGACATCGATCTCAACTGCGACATTCTTTCGCATGATGGAGAGGGTGATGCCTCGTGCGGATCGTCCGCAATTGGATCGGCCGATGCCGTGGGATATTTGGCCCCATGAGCCGGCGATTCACCTTTTAATATTTGTGCATCGAGTGGATGGTTTTACGCCAGGGCTCTATTTACTAGTCCGCGACCCGAAGAAGCTGGCCTTCATTCAACAATCCATGAATCCAGAACTGGGCTGGACTCAGGCCCCGGGTTGCCCGGAGGATCTGCCGCTCTATTGGTTGCTTGAAGGGGATGCGAAGAAACTGGCTATTCAAGTCAGTTGCCATCAGGACATTGCCGGAGACAGTGCCTTCTCGTTCGGTATGCTGGCCGAGTTCGAAGGGCGCTTGCGAGAAGGGGGCGCCTGGTGGTATCCACGTCTATTCTGGGAGTCCGGATTGCTAGGACAGGTGTTGTACCTGGAGGCAGAGGTAGCGGGTATCAGGGCCACAGGGATCGGCTGTTTTTTCGACGATCCTGTCCATGAGATTGTCGCGGTGAAGGGGCTGAGCTTCCAATCGATCTATCACTTCACGATCGGCGGTCCGGTGGAAGATGGTCGATTGATGACATTGCCGCCCTATGAGCATCTGAAGTCTAAGCGGGGTAAAGTGCTGAGTGCTGAGACGTGAGTGTTGCGGGCTAAGACGATACACGACGAGATATGAGGCGTAGCTAATACATGTTCAAGATCAAGAAAAAGGCCGGGAAGCAAAACCCCGCAGTCCTCTATAACATCGTCGAGGACTACTCAGAGTTCGATGCGCCTGGGAACGTGACAGTTTGTGCCATGACCTATCAGGAGGATCTTGCCGCCCATGCAAAGGTCTTGTCCGAAAGCTACGGAATCCCATCGGAGACGATGACCAATCTGCTCACCGAAGGAGGAATCTATGTGTATCCCCAGGCCGGTGGGATCCTGACACGAGGGTTGTTCTCTTGCCGGGTCGATCCGACAGGCGAGCTTCCCAAGCAGACCTGGACGTTGGACCTGATGCAATTTGCCGAGGCGGAGCAGTTGGCTCACGCGCGCAGCATTCCGCTCAGTGAGGTGGCAGCGATGGTGCTTCATCGAACGTTGCCGGCGGAGTTACAAGAGAAACTAGAACGGAAAAACCTTGGCATCGATTACCAAACGCTGGATCGGGCTGTGGCGAAGGGCGGGGATATCAAGTACATCGACTTCCGGAAGGACTGGTCCCCTCATTTCAAGCGACTCTGCATTATGCCGGACGGTCGTTTGGTTGAGACGGGAGGAGTGGAGGAGTTTGCGCAACTTCATGGCATTACTCCGGCACAGGCCAAGATGCTGGTTGAGCAGGGGGGCACCTTGGCGGTAAATGGTGAAGTTCTAGCATGTCAGATTGTGAACGGTCAGCCGGCTGTGGCGCGGTTCAGCGCGAAAAATTATCTGAAGGCCAAAGAGTTGGTTGCGACGAAAAAGCTCCATATCATGGATGCATTGAGCGAAGTGGCCTACAACGACCCAGTAATGATGCGCGGTCTTATTCGGAAAGACCTCGGCGCTCAATCTTGATCATGGCTGTTAGCTGAAGAGGACCGTTATTTGGTGTGCCTTGTCTGTTCGGTTGAAAGAACTAACCAGACGAACCAAATCAACCAAACAAAGCAGATCAACCAGACGGGAGGGGCTACTTGGCGAGTTCTTCGTTGACGGCTTGGAGGAGTTTGTTAAGGTCGAAGGGTTTTTCGAAGACGCGGCGGGCGCCGAAGAGTTTCGCAACGTCGAGGAAGTTCTTATCCCCATGCGCACCGGTCATGGCAATGACCTTCGCGTCGATATATTCCCTCGTCAGTTGCAGTGTGGCCTCAAGGCCGTCTGTGCCCGGCATTAGAATGTCCATGAGGACGAGGTCTACCTTATTTTGCTGGTAGAGGATCAGCCCCTCACGCCCCCCGGGTGCTTCGAGCACACGATGGTTGGCCCTCTCAAGGACTTCCTTCAGAAGGTTGCGGATCGATTCTTCGTCGTCGATAACAAGGATGGTGGCCATAGTCCTCTTCCAGATTAGTGTTCAATATTACCTAGGTCTGGTTCTACTGTCTAGAAGAAAATCAAGAACGCGGTGCGTAGCGGAATGCACTGCGTGCTATAAGCCGAATGGATCAACAGGATGAAAGGGTAATCACTGGCTTACGAGCTGCATCCTCACTGTTGTCACGGCGTCATGCCTGTCCAATAAGCAGGAAGGTATTGACGGAAATAGAGGCTTTTGATACAAGAGCAAGAATTATCCTGACGGACTGCAGTGTGCCTTCTCCCGGAGCGAGTTTGTGCAGCATTCAGATTCTTGGTCTTGGACTCGTCGATCATTTCTCAAAACGTCTGTTGTCGGGCTCTTACTGCTCGGCAGCAAGATTCTGTGTCCCTCGGTTGCGCGAGCGAGCGACCTTCCTGACGGCGAACTCACCTTCTTCAACGTGCATACAGACGAACGGCTGCGAGTCCGTTATCGAGATGATGCTGGGAATTATGACCTGGCTGCTCTGGATGAGGTCAATCACATCCTGCGCTGCCATCACACAGGAGAAGTTTCCGCTATCGATGTGAGGATGTTGGAGCACGTCAATCTCGTACACAAATCCGTCTATACGACCGAGGAGATTCATGTGATTTCCGGGTATCGGTCGCCTCAGTACAATGCGCAGCTTGTGAAGCATAGTCGGCGAGTCGCGCAGCACAGCCTCCATATCGAAGGCCAGGCCCTCGATTTCTATATTCCAGGTGTCGAGATTCGCGAACTTCGGCATGCCGCATTGAAGCTGCAGTACGGTGGGGTAGGGTATTATCCACGTAAGCACTTCATCCACTTAGATTGCGGCCCGTTTAGAACCTGGTAATTCCCCGGTTTGTTTTGTTTCTTTGGTTGGTTTAGTTCATCTGGTTAGTCTATTCCAACCAAACAAACGAGACGAACCAAATAAACCAACCAACGCTCACTCAAATCCGCTTGAGGAACAACACCGACAAAGGCGGGAGGGTGAGAGAGAGCGAATGGGGCATGCCATGAGACGGTATCGCGCTTGTACGGAGCCCTCCTAGATTTCCCACGTTGCTTCCCCCATAGACTGACGCATCGCTGTTCAATAGTTCGCAATAGTGGCCTTCGGTAGGCACGCCGATTCGATAGTGGTGGCGGGGAACGGGGGTGAAGTTACACAAGCACAATATCTGATTGTTTTGATCCTTGGCCTTTCGCACGAAGGCGATGACGGATTGTGTGGCATCGCAAAAGTCGACCCATTGAAAACCGGTCCAGTCATGATCGAGTTCGTGCAGCGCCGGCTCTTGGCGGTAGAGCCGGTTCAGGTCTTGTACGAGCCGCTGGATCCCCGCATGCCGATCGAATTCACACAGGTGCCAATCCAGGCTGGTGTCGTGATTCCACTCATTCCATTGCCCGAACTCTCCGCCCATGAACAGCATTTTCTTGCCGGGATGCCCGTACATGAAGCCATAGAGGGCGCGGAGATTCGCAAAGCGTTGCCAATCGTCGCCGGGCATCTTATCGAGGAGGGATTTCTTCCCATGCACCACCTCATCGTGCGAGAGCACCAGAACGAAGTTTTCGTTGAAGGCATAGAGGAGGCCGAACGTCACTTGATTCTGATGAAAAGGGCGGTGGACAGGATCATGGCTGAAGTATTCCAGTATGTCGTGCATCCAACCCATATTCCATTTGAACGTGAAGCCTAGCCCACCAGCATAGGTGGGGCGTGAGACTCCCGACCAAGAGGTGGATTCCTCTGCGATGGTCATCGCCCCTGGAAAATCGCGGTGGACCAGAACATTCAAGTCTTTCAGGAGCGTGACAGCTGCGATATTTTCATGTCCGCCGAACCGATTGGGAATCCATTCTCCTTCTTTCCGTCCATAATCGAGATAGAGCATTGAGGCGACGGCGTCCACCCGCAAGCCGTCGATATGGTAGCGATCCAGCCAAAAGAGCGCGCTGTTCAACAGGAAGTTTCTGACCTCAACGCGGTCGTAATTGAATATGCGGCTGTGCCAGTCCGGGTGGTATCCGAGCCGGGGGTCGGCATGGTCGTAGAGATGCGTGCCGTCGAACTGAGCGAGCCCATGGGGGTCGTCCGGAAAGTGCGCCGGGGTCCAATCTATGAGTACACCGATTCCGGCCTGATGCGCCGTATCGACGAAGGCCATAAAGTCTTCTGGGGATCCATACCGGCTGGTGATGGCAAGGTAACCGGTGGTTTGATACCCCCAAGACCCATCGAATGGGTACTCGGTAATCGGCAATAATTCAACATGGGTATAGCCCATGTTCTTCACGTAAGGGATGAGGTTTTTCGCCAGTTCTTTGTAGGTCAACCAGCGATTTTTGTCTTCAGTGACACGCATCCAGGAACCTAGATGGACCTCGTAAATTGCGAGGGGGGTGGCAAGCGGATTTTGCTGCGCCCGCGCCGTCATCCAGGAATGGTCTTTCCAACTGTAGGTGGCATGCGAAGATACGATCGATGCAGTCTTGGGGCGCAGTTCCGATACGAAAGCATAGGGATCGGCTTTGAGGAGGGGGGCGTCGTGATGGCGCGATCGAATTTCGAACTTGTAGAGTGTACCGTCCGTGAGTTCTGGGATGAAGAGTTCCCAGAGGCCGCTGACCCCTCGGTTGTTCATGGGATGGCGGCGGCCATCCCATTGGTTGAAGTCTCCCACGACACTGACCCTCAAGGCGTTTGGTGCCCAGACAACAAAATGGACTCCGGCGATCCCCTGCACTGTTCTGAGATGGGCCCCAATCGTCTCATAGGCTTTGAAGAAGGTGCCTTCGGCAAAAAGGTGCAGCTCAAAATCGGTAAGGAGAGGTGGAAAGGCATAGGGATCATGCCGTTCGGTTACCTGCCCTGCACAGTCTGTTATGCGGAGCCGATAGAGGTTGGTTTTCAGAGGGCCCGGTACGGTTGCCTCGAATAGACCATCCTTATGGATGCGTTTCATGGGAATAGGTTGCTGACTCTGCCGACTGGGGAGCAGGACAACGTCGCTGGCTTCTGGTAGGAAACATCGGATTTCAACGATTGGAGAATTGCCCTGAACCATCGGGTGGGCTCCGAGAATCGCAAGGGGATCCCAGTGGTAACCCTGGACAAGTTGTTCGAGTTGATCGTGCGATATGAGTGACATACTGTGGAGTACCTCAGTGGTTAGGAGTCTGTCCGACATTGACCATTCTACAGTGGCAAACCATCCATAACCATCTGCGTCGTTCGTGGCCTCGTATCTGGCACATCTCTTTCGCCTCGTGACGAAGGCAATATCGGACAGGCTGTATCGTAAGTGGGGCGGGACAAGAAAGAAAGAGGAAAACGCTGGCCAGGCTATTGGAAACCAGGTGAGGGGCACGAGGAGAGAGGGATCTGAACATCGGCAGTTGCATCAGAAACATCCATGATTAGTCTTGGCTCGTTACAGCTGCCTATACCCCCCTAAAGTAGGGGTTCTTTCCTTATTGGAACGGCGTATCGTTCAGCCGATGGTGCCATGCAGTTGCCTTTGCCTATGATCGATAGCGCTATGGGTTTGTCTGATCATGTTGATGTGTAGCGGGGCAATAGCGGTGACCGTTGTCACTGGTGTCTGATCTGGAGGGGGATCCTGTCACCGTTGTCTTGAAGGTAACCGACCACGACCCGATGTCGGAGATCTGTGAGCCAAGCAGGCTGAGGGAAAGCCCGGTTCACACACAAACCGCCGTTGGAATCTTCTGTACGGCACCGACGGCAGCCTATTCATAGGATGCTCAAAAGGCTGTCCAGCAAGGCCACAGCGAGCAAAGAGGCAAGCCGTGAGCTGCGGTACATTGAGTCTCTGAACGATGTGAGAACGTCGCCTGGTGAAAGGTGCGTCTTGGCGCATCAGGTTTGGGCGGGTGAGTAAAGCGACTTTTTCAGCAGCCTGTCAGAAACGATCTGTTGAAAGTGTGCCGATCATGACGACACAAAAAACTCCCCAATCAGCGGGGGGGACTGAGTCCATCAAGACGCAAGAACCGCTGCTGGAGAGTGAACAGGTGTTGCCTGAACCGCAACAAGGGATCGGTTCCGGCAGCTATTTGATCGATTTGGCGACGGGAACGTGGAAGGTCTCGCCGGACCTGTATAAGATTTTTGGCATCGATGAAACATCTCTTCGCACGTTGGATGAATGGGTTGGGTTGCTTCATCCCAGCTCTCAGGAGAAATGTATCGAGTATCGCTCTCAAGAGTTTTCTGAGAAAACACTGATTAATTATCAATGCCGCATTGTCCGTGTCAACGATGGAGAGGAACGCTGGGTCCACGGGCTTGAGCATATCGAATACGATGATCGAAGGAACCCCGTCAGACACTTGGGTAGGATTCAGGACATTACGGAGCGCAAGAGAACGGAAGAGCAGCGACTCTTGATGCAGGCGACCATGGAGTGTTTGTCGGAGGCGATCTTCTGGATCGATCCGGACGCCCGGTTTATATACGTCAACGACGCAGCTTGCCGGTTACTCGGCTATTCGAGGGAAGAGCTGCTTGCGCAATCGGTATCCGATATCGACCCGAGTCTTTCCGTCGAGTCTTGGCCGGCCCATTGGGCGGAGTTGAAACAGCGGGGGAGTATCACCTTCGAGTCGGCGCATCGGAGGAAGGATGGCACAGTCCTCCAGACAGAAGCGACCGTAAATTATCTCCAGGTTGCAGGAAAAGAATACAGCTGTGCCATCATGCGCGACATCACCGAGCGCAAGCAGGGGGAAAAACGCACGCAACGGTCGGAAGCCTTCCTTCGACAAGTCATCGACATCAACCCCAACCTCGTCTTTGTCAAAGATCGGGAGGGGCGTTTTACGTTGGCAAACAAGGCTGTTGCGGGTGTGTATGGGACGACGGTGGAGAATCTTATCGGCAAGACCGATGCCGCCTTCAATATCAACCATGACGAGGTAGAGCAGTTCCGCCGGGCCGATCTCAAGGTGATGAACACAATGCAAGAGCATGTGATCCCCGAAGAAAAGATCACGGACGCGGCCGGCCAGGTGCGGTGGCTTCAGACTGTGAAGCGTCCCATCGAGGGTGAGGACGAGCGGGTCAACCACGTACTCGGCGTGGCCACAGACATCACTGAGCGCAAGCTGGCGGATAGCCGGCTACGGAGGACGCAGTATGCCATCGATCATGCCACCGACGGCATTTTTGTCATCGCCCAAGACGGACATTTTCTGGACGTCAACGAATCGGCTTGTCGCCGGTTGGGCTATACCAAAGAAGAATTATTGACGAAATCGGTGATGGACATCGACCCGAACTTTCCACAGACAACTTGGAATTCGTTCTGGGAGGAGTTTAAAAACACGAAGTTTCTTCGTCTCGAGACGCTGCATCGCGACAAGTCAGGCGAGACCTATCCGGTGGAAGTCGTGGCCAACTATGTTCTGCACGAGGGTGAGGAGCTTGATTATGCGTTTGTGCGCGACATTACCGAGCGCAAACAGGCGGAGGCTGCCCTGCAGGCTTTTCAGGATCAGATCCGCCAGATGCAGAAAATGGAAGCGATTGGGGAATTGGCCGGCGGTATCGCACATGACTTCAATAATATCCTCACTGCCATACTTGGCAATGCCCAATTGGCCTCTAAAAAGGTCGCTTCCGACCATCCGGTACAGCCGAACCTTATGAGAATTCTGGAAGCCAGCGACCGAGCCTCCCGCCTCGTCCATCAGATCCTCACGTTCAGCCATCAGCAAGCGCTGCCACGGACCGTGATGGCCCTTCAGCCGGTGGTGAACGAAGCCCTCGATTTGCTGCGGGCCACCATCCCTGCGAGCGTAGAGCTGACGGTAACCTTCGATGCGGTCACACCGCAAGTTTTGGCCGACGCCACACAGATCCACCAAGTCCTGATGAATCTTTGTACTAACGCCTGGCACGCGCTGAACAAACAATCGGGTAAAATCTCGGTGAGTCTGGCGCCGGTCAGGCTGAGCCAGCCGTTACACAGTCTTTTTGCGACACTGCCGCCGGGCCACTATGCTTGCCTGTCCGTGCAAGATACCGGGTGTGGTATGGATTCCGATACTGTATCGCGCATTTTCGAGCCGTTCTTTACCACCAAACCAGTGGGTCAGGGTACCGGTCTTGGGTTGAGCCTGGTTCACGGCATCGTTCGGGGACATGAAGGCGCCATCGTCGTGGATAGCTATCCAGGCCGAGGTACGACTATTTCCGTGTATTTTCCTGCTGCGGAGGTACGAGCCTACGAGGGCGAGCCGGTCAAAGTTTCACCAGCCGAGACGCCGGGTCGAATCCGCCATCTGCTCTATCTGGATGATGAGGCGATGTTGGTGGAGCTTGTCCGGGCCTGGTTCGAACCGAGGGGTTATAGAGTCACCGGCTGTATGCTGGCGGCAGAGGCATTGGACGCGGTTCGCGCCAACCCGGACGGGTTCGATGTAGTGGTGACGGACTATAACATGCCGGGAATGTCCGGTCTCCAAGTGGCGCATGCTCTGGCACAGATCCGTGCGAATCTGCCGGTGGTGTTGGTGTCGGGACATCTGTCCCCGACCGCACAGGCAGCAAGTCTTGCCTCCAATATCAAGGCGATGGTCTCTAAGACCATCATGTGGGAGCAATTGGATGGTGTGATTAATCGCCTGCTCAACGCACCGCCCCAAGGCTAGCTCTGATTCATTATAGTGTGTTGCGAAATCGTGCCAACAAGCCAGGCTTGGGGCTAGAGGAATGAGCTCTGTTTCCGACTGGAAGGATTCGCCTCTAGCCGCATGCCTCTTGCCGCAAGCTCGGGGTTGCAGCAGAACCGCTGATGAATAATGCGGTTGATTCTGTGGTGCGCCCGGAGGGACTTGAACCCCCAACCCCTAGATCCGTAGTCTAGTGCTCTATCCATTGAGCTACGGGCGCGCTCTTAACGGCAGTGATGAGTGTAGAGTTCTGAGCGTTGAGTTGGGAGGAGCTCAGTGGGCATTACGAGCGAATCATATCCAAAACCAGGTTGCTCGCAAACTCAGAACTCAGCACTCAGAACTTGCTGTTTGCAGTAGCCAGCGGTTATACAGGGCACAGACCCGGCTGGTCAAGGGACTCTGGTCTCGCTTTAGTCGGACTTGCGCAGTCGCAGCAGAAATGTTCGTAAATAATGCAGGCTGGAACGCATAACCAAGAAAGGGAAAACGATGTTCAGAATTTCCTCTCTCGGTTAGGATAGTCCTCATGAAGCCTGCACTGGTGCCGTCTAGCGAGCTATCTGGCCAAGAAGATATTCGAGCAGGAACCGATGCGCAGGTTGGGCTGAGAGGCTCATCGAGTGTGGTTCGGCTCGTCGTGCAATGGGTGGTCGGCACGATACTTGTCTTTCTCCTTGGATCCTGGCTGGTGTGGTGGGCCATCAGCCTTCAGGGGCAATTTGTGGAAGATGAGATTCGGGGCGCCTGCCAGCGGGTGATGCCTGAGACAGTGCAGCGATGTGTGGACACGGTGATTATTCAACGAGGCGGCGCGAGACGATGAATCGAAGATGGAGACAGGTTGGTACTGTTGTGCTGTGTGGCGCGATGACATTTACAATGATTTCAGTTAGTGCAGGGGAAGAAGGAGTGCCGGAAACTCGCCAGAAAGTTGAACTCACTGCAGGAACGTGGATTAGTGTCGGGGATACGAGATGGGCTCACGATGCCTCTTCAGTCGCAGGCCTTGGCAATCCGACCTCAAAGTTGACCTACAAAGATGTCGGCACGAACGTGATCGATCTGACGGGAAAACTCTGGTTTTCCCCAACAGTATTCGGGCGGCTGAACGGGGGATTTGCGGATATTGGCGGTGGACGTCTGACGGACGATGACTATGGTGCAGGCCAACAGCTGGATTTGAGAACGATCAGCAATCTTTCCGGCAATAACATGTACTACATCAATGCCGACATTGGTGGCCGTGTGAAAGAGTTTGCGAACCATCGTGGCAATCTGGACATTTTTGGCGGATACCAGTATTGGCATACGGAGCATCGCGCGGTTGGGGTGGGGGTGGTTGTTTGTAATCCAGCGGTGTTCACTTGTAGCGGACCACTTCCATTACCAGACGAGACCAGTATTACGAACAAGGCAAATTGGCATTCGATTCGAGTCGGAGCCAGCACAGAATATCGACTGACGAGGCGGCTAAGTTTGATTGGGACAGCGGCGCTTATCCCGCTGAGCCTCATCGAAAACAAGGACATTCATCATTTGAGAACGTCAGGCCCAGACGCGCTTCAACAAAATCCGAGCATTTCCATGCTGGGTATCGGTGTTGGAGCGGATGCCGACCTGGGCGCCAGGTTTATGATTACGAAGAATATTGGCCTGAATGTTGGCTACCGTGTCTGGTGGAACCATGCAGTTGACGGCAAAGTGACATTTCATGGAGTGAGCGGCTCCGCCGAGTATCCACTGGTTCAATTTGATTCACTTCGCCATGGGCTGACAGCCGGCATCAACTTCGCGTTTTAGCTGGATGCAGAAGAAGCTCGCCAACAGAAAAAGACCGTTATTGGGTTTATTTGGTTTGTCTTGTTTGTTTGGTTAAACCAGACAGACCAGATGAACCAGAAAAACAAAACAAACCAGTTTGAGCACCCTGCCAGTTTATCGGCGGCGCCCCGACGGCAGTGTTTCGTCTTCGTATTGGAGAAAGAGCCGTTTGGCTTCAGGGTGGAGATGGGTTGGGTGGCCATGTGGAACGCCGACGGTGCGGAAGAGCGGGGTGAGTTTGCCGTTCGGATGTAAATAGCCGGCGCGAAGAGGCACGGTGCGCGTGCTGTGCCGGATTAAGTGGCAGGGAGTCGTTCTGATCGAGGTGAGCCACTCGGCAATGTCGTGCGGATTGCCGATTGAGGCGGAGAGCAGGAGCATACGCGCCTGACTCGGGCAGAAGATGATCGTTTCCTCCCAGACCACACCCCGCTCCGGATCGGCGATATATTGCGACTCGTCCAAAATGACCAGACCTAACGTATCCAACCGGATGTCGATCTCACCGCCTCCTGCGTCGTAGAGCAGATTCCGCAAGATCTCTGTCGTCATAATCAGGAGGGGCGCTTGCCCATTGTCGCGCCGATCTCCTGTCAGAATGCCGACCTGGTCTGCGCCGAAGATTTTTGAAAATTCCGTGTATTTGGTATTCGAGAGTGCTTTAAGAGGCGATGTATAAATGACGGTCCGGTTCTCCGCAATGGCGCGACGGGCTGCTTCGACCGCGACATAGGTTTTTCCGCTTCCAGTTGGGACGCTGACGACGACGTCACCCTCTTTCAACTTGGCGATGGCTTCTTCCTGCCAGGCATCCGCGACAAAGGTCTTGGGCGGCGGCACTCCCAGTCCCTCCAACCAGCTGGAGAGTGTAACGCCTGGCTCATGGGATTCCGGCTCAACTGGCCTGTGAGCAGTGCGACGTTGCGGCGTCGGGGATTTCGGTTTTCGCGCAACTGGGGCTTGGGGAAGGGGGGGCGCGGAGCGAGTCGGCTTTTCGCCGATCAAGGTCATCAAATCGGACTCAAACCCTGCGCGGTTTTCGGCGGAGTGGCGCAGCAAGACCTCGATCAAGCGGCGTTTGCCGGCGCGGAAATGCCGTTGAACACGCCCGCGCGCCAAGCGGTGCAAGAGGGCGATCGGTTGTTGGGCCAGGAGTTGTTCGAGTTCTTCGGTCGTCATCTCGATATCGTTATTCGTGAATCGTTATTCGTGAAACGTCCGGTCGGAAAAGGGCTGTACGTTATTCTTGCGGTTAACGGGTAACGTTGAACGATTAACGTTGTCACGGTAATTCCTCCAGCACCCCTCGGCGCAAGGCGGCGATGGCGCGCGATGCTGTGTCTGCTAATCCCGGATGGGTAGCCTTCAGCGTGTGTAACTGTGACAGAAACTCCAGGGTTCGCGCTAGGAGACGATAGATATCCCCTTCGGCCATGGTGGTGCTTTTACAGAGGCCGATCCACGTGAGAGTCGGGTCGCCGATCCAGCGTTCCGTCACCGCCGCAATGTCGGCCCGCAAGAGCGGGGGGTCTTCATGCGGCGAGAGCGAGACCGCCAGCTTTCTGACCTGCCCGAGTAGTGAAGCGAGCCCGGAGCTGACGCGAGGGAACGCGCCGGGACGATCGTCGTCGTGGGCGATACTCGACATGACAGCGGCCAGCATCGCAGGATCGGCTCCGCTGAAGGCGCCGGCCCTGATCAGTTCAGTAATGAGCAGCGAGTGGTCGATGCGGATGAGTCTGGCCCATTCGCCATCCTCGGTCAGATGGGCCGTCGGTGTGAGATAGCCGAACTGTTGCAGGACGTCGATCTTTTCCTGAAAACGGTGCCAGAGACTTGTGCGTAAGGCCTGGATCGACTTGACGTGCCGATGCTGTTCCTGTCGAAGTTTGGAAGCGATAGGATAATCTCTCTGACAGGCGGAACGAGAAGGACAGGTCGGGCAGGCAAAGTCGCCCAGGGTCTGCACGATGGCATCAGGAATCGGTTCATCATCTTTTGGAATGAGGATGGGAAGCTCCGGCAGCCTGCCGGGTAACTCTTCCAGCTGATGGAGTAATTCTTCCACACTGTCAGGCGTACACCAGGGATAGATCGGGGCATCCACGCAGTCGAGGATACGGTCCGATACTTCGGTCACTGTGGAGGCGGGGGATTCGGTAATACCTCCATCCTCACGGAGTGCCGTGATCATCGGGCTCTTCTGTCCTTTGCTGCGATACTGCCGCAGGACTACGCCTCGGCCACGGGCGAAGCCGACCACGCGGCCGGGGGTGAGAAAATGAAAGCGCGCGGCGACTTCCGGCGGTTCGTTCCTCCGGATGGGGGTACGGTGCGATTTCTGCCGGCGTACCTGATCGAAGGTTTGCCATTCTGTGATCCAGTCGGTGCAGACCCGCGGCCCGAACGGTTCCATCTGATCTCTTAGAACGTCCAGCTTTCGTTGCAGGACCTCGGCGCGCTGGTTGAGCTGAAATTGCGCAAAGCTTTTGGCGAGAATCGGCTGGATTTGATCCAGCGGATGCGCCTTTAACAGGTTCAACACCATAGGGTAACTGATGAGGAATTGGCTGTTGATCGCTTCCGGATGGCCGGTGAAGCCTTTGGTCAGCACGTTCAGATCGATGTAGGGCGAGGGGGTGACGATGGCGAAGCCCACGAGATCTTTTCCCCGGCGTCCCGCGCGGCCGGCAATCTGCTGCACCTCGCCGATCGTCAAGTCCATGAAGTCGCGTGACTTGCGAATGCTTGACTGTGTGATGATGACGGTCCGCGCAGGGAAATCGACCCCGGCTGCCAGCGTGGTCGTGGCGAAGACCGCATCGAGGCAGCCATGACGCATCAGTTCTTCAACCGCGATTTTCCAGGAGGGCAGGTGGCCAGCATGGTGGGCAGCCACGCCGATGCGCTGGACGGTCGGAATGAGCGGGTGTTCGGCGATGCTGGGATATTGGGCGATTACCTTTTCCAGCACGGCAGCGATGGCCTCCTGACGAGGAGGCGGGAGGAGGACGCGGCTATGGTCGAAGGCCTGCATCGCTTCATCGCAGGCCCGGCGGGACGTGAGGAACACGATGGCAGGGGTCAAGTGCTTGTCGCGAAGAGCGAGAATCAGATCAACCGGATGAATCGAGGGAGGCATTCAGTTTCATTCCCTTTGCAATTACGACCAAGCCGGACTCGGTGACGGTAAATCGCTGGGCGTCGGCTTCTCGGTTATATCCAATTTCAGACTGGGGAGGGATAGTGACGTCTTTGTCGATGATGGCACGTCTGATTCGGCTCTGCGCGCCGATGACGACGTTTTCCATGACGATCGATTCACGCACATCCGCATGATCCTGCACGCGAACGTTCGGCGACAGTACGGAGTTTTGCACACGCCCCCCGGAAATAATGCAGCCGCCGCAGACGATGGAATCCAGCGCTACGCCCATCCTACCTCCCAGGTAGTCTTGGGCGAAGACGAATTTGGCCGGTGGAAATTGTCCTTGGTATGTTCGAATCGGCCAGTGTTGGTCATAGAGATTGAAGAGGGGATCCACCGCGACGAGGTCCAGGTTTGCTTCCCAGTACGCGTCCAATGTTCCAATGTCCCGCCAATACTTCACAGCTTTGTTATTGGCGTCGACAAATTTGTAGGCGTAGACACGCCGATCGTGAATCATCTTTGGAATAATGTTTTTCCCGAAGTCGTGAGTCCCTCCCTCCTGGGCATCGGCGATCAGGTACTCGCGGAGGACTTTGGTGCGAAACAGGTAAATGCCCATCGAGCCAAAGGCGTGGGCAGGATCGTTGGGGATCGACGGAGGGTGAGCCGGTTTCTCGATAAAGTCCGTAATCCGGAAATCCTCATCCACATGAATCACGCCGAATCGATGAGCCTCTTCGATCGGAATATCGATCGCGCCGACTACCGCATCGGCGCCTTTGGCGATCAACCAATGGAACATCTCCATATAGTTCATCTTGTAGATGTGGTCGCCGGCAAGGATGAGCACATAATCGGGCTGGTCGGTGTCGAGCAGAAACATGTTTTGATAGACGGCATCGGCAGTGCCTTGGTACCATTCTTCACTGATCCGTTGCTGGGGGGGAATCGAGGCGATGTATTCGCCGAGTTCGGCGTTGAGAATGTTCCAGCCCGTGCGGATGTGGCGGTCGAGCGAATGGGATTTGTACTGGATCAGGACGGCAACTTTGCGAAGCCCGGAATTGAGGCAATTGCTCAGCGTGAAATCGATGATGCGATATTTTCCGCCGAAGGGAACCGCCGGTTTCGCCCGATGCTCAGTGAGGGGTTTGAGCCGTTCGCCCTTTCCGCCTGCCAGCACCATGGTGAAAATATTTTGCATCGCGGCGAATTGTAGCAGGACGTAGAGGAAATAGAAAGAAAGCAGACTCGTTGACATCCCGAGAATCTGAGACGATACTACAGCGTATGGTTTGGAAGAATTCGTAAGTATTCGAGCAAAGGAGTGAGCATAATGCGGGATGTACTGGTCACGTCTCTTGTGAAACAGAAGGCGGCTCAAAGGCCGGCAGTTGACCGCAATGCCGATGCGCTCCGGCGAGTCGAACATCTTGAAAGCCAAATGGCAAAGTTGTCCGAATTGGTCCGCGAGCATGCGGAGGATGTCGATCGGTTGGTGCGCATTGTGGCTGAAGATCGCGACGTCATTCGGCGTCAGTTATTGCGCAAACATCATGAGCAAGTCCGGGTGCGGAAGCATCTTCGCGACTCAAACTCTATTCTCAAGTAGGATTCGACTTCGGAGCCAGGCGCTCACTCCCATCGATTCATCCTCTCGAGTCTACCCGGTGCGCACGGTGATCGCTCGCCTGTTCTGCCGGCGAGGTACTAGTTGGAGTTCAGAGAGAGAAAGGGGTTAGCTGTGCAGCTACGACAGGTGTATTCCCGGGCGATCGCCCTCCTCGTTGTGCTATTGGGACTGGCGTATCCTCTGTGGGCTGAGTCCCTAGAGAAGGGGAGGGTCATCCAAGTTCAGGTTCCCTACGAAGCGCCTCCGAAGGGACAGGATCTGTCGGCTGAGTCCGTTCCTCAAAATACCAAAGCGTTGACGGCTCAAGAGGTCCAGCGTGCGGAAGCCCTCTTGCCGTTGCTGGAAGGCGCGCAAGAGTTTTGGGCGATGGGTGAATTCGTACACCTCGGTGAGCCATCCGTTCCGGTGCTGGTGAAGGGCTTGGCCATGCCTGGGCCGCGCATTCGGTACAACGTTATTGAAACGGTTTCAATGTTGAAAGCCGCCTCGGCGGTTCCGGCTCTCGTCGGTACGGCCAAGGAGCTGAACGAGATTCCACGTGTGCGTGAACATGCTCTGCGGGTAGCTGTTCGCTTGGATGCGGCCAAAGCGGTGGATGCGATCGAAGCAATGGCGAAAGACCAGAATTCATCGATTCGGAAGGCCGCCGCATTCGAAGCTCGATATGTCAGAGAGAAAGCGGTCGTACCGGTTCTGATCGGGATGATTGTCGATGAGGAGCGTTTTGTCTCACTCTCCGCAGTGCAATCGCTCTGGATTTTGACCAGGCATGAGACGGAGTTTCACGATTGGGAGACATCGACGAAACAAGACCGCCAAGAGTGGGCAACCGAGTGGTCGGAGTGGTGGAATAGCCAGAAGGATAGTTTTGAAATGTTGGACCCTAAGCGGCCAGGCCGTGCTCGCTAGCGGCTGGTTGCTCTCGTTTATGTGGTTTATTTAGTTTGTTTGGTTGAGCGAAACCAATCAGTTGAACCAAACCAACCAGACAAACAAAACAAACCAGATCAACCAGTTTGTGCTGCCTTGCGGGGGTGAAAAATCCTATGTTATATTTTGCGGGTTCGCCATCGGATCTTGTTGTTTGATAACGTTCTGACAGGGACCATTCATGCCCGTTCTTCCTATAGCAAAACTTGGCAATCCCGTGCTGCGAAAGATGGCGGCTCCGGTCAATCCTCGCGACATTCACACGTACGACATCCAGCAGTTTATCGACAATTTGATCGAGACGATGCTGGATGAGCCGGGGATCGGCTTGGCGGCTCCCCAAGTATCGCGCTTAGTTCAAATCGTCGTGATGGGCTGCGAAGGGGACGATGATGGATTCCCTCAAACCATCCTCATTAACCCGAAAATCGTCTTTTATGGTCCTCAGCAAGTCGAAAACTGGGAAGGCTGTCTCAGCGTGGATGGGCTGCGAGGCAAAGTCACGAGACCGTCGGTCGTGAGGGTTCAAGCCCTGAACCGTCATGGGAAATCGATGGATTTCGAAGCAACCGGTCTCTATGCCGTCTGTATCCAACACGAGATGGATCACTTGATCGGCAAGGTGTTTTTAGATCGGATGACCGATATGTCGACGCTCACGCAACTTTCCGAATTCGATAAGTTCTGGAAACACGATCCCGTCCCCGCAATTTAACCCCTCGTGAAGACTCTGCGTTTGTGAAAACCCTGCTTCGAGTGCTCCAGTACCTTAGCCCGCACCGTTCCATGGTGGTCGGCACATTCCTGTTTGCCGGGCTGGCGACAGCGTTCGAATTGATTCCTCCGTGGCTGATCAAAGTCATCATCGATGACGTAATCCAGGCGGGTCAAACCCAGCTCCTGGTCTGGGTATTTCTCGCACTCTGCGCGGCCTACGTGCTGCGGAATGTCTGCGGGTCGATTCGGATCAGGCTCAACAACGGGTTGGAGCAGCAGGTCGTTCACGATCTGCATGTTCAGGTCTTCTCCGCCCTCCAGCGACTGTCGATCAGCTTCTACGAGAATCGTCCGACGGGCGAGATCATGTCGCGGGTCTTAAACGATACCGAGCACATGCAGCGCATCTTTGTCGATGGACTGGAGGAAATCATTACCGCAGGGCTGACGCTGATCGGAATCATGATCATGTTGTTCACGCTCAACTGGAAGCTGGCTCTGTTGGCGCTCGTGCCGATTCCCATTTTGGTGGTGGGGGCGGCGCTATTCACCAAACGTATCCATGGGTACTACCGCGCGATTCGAAAGGGGTCGGCAGAGCTGAACGCCCTCTTGCAAGACATGCTGGCTGGTATCAGGGAGACAATGGGTTTCAACCGCCAACCGTATGAGCAGGAGCGGTTTAACAGTAAGAGTGATCGTTGCAGGCAAGATACTTTGAAGGCCATGTATCTCTGGTCCTATTACTCCCCAGGTATGATGCTGATTGGGAGCCTTGGCGGGGCAATGGTGCTGTGGTTCGGCACTGCCGAAGTGTTAGAGCACCGTCTGTCAGTGGGTGAACTGGTGATGTTCATTTCGTATCTTGCGCTCTTTTATGTGCCGATCAATCAGATCCACTCCGTCAATCACATGTTGCAGCATGCCTTGGCCGCAAGCGAGCGCGTGTTCGAAGTGCTCGATCTCGTTCCGGAGGTCAAGGATCGCTCAGAGGCGCTCGTGCCAGTTCCTCGCTTGCGGGGAGAAGTCGCCTTTCATCGAGTCGGGTTTCACTATCGGGCCGATGCGCCGATCTTGACCGACGTCACGATTTCCGTTCAAGCGGGAGAGCGTATTGCGTTGGTCGGCCCGAGTGGAGCGGGCAAGAGTACAACGCTCAAATTGCTGATGCGGTTTTATGATGTGACGGACGGTGCCATCACCATCGATGGGTACGATGTCCGCGATGTGCCCTTGGCCTTTCTTCGAAGCCAAATCGGGCTGGTCCAGCAAGAGCCCTTCTTGTTCAATGGCACAGTGAGAGAAAATATTCTCTACGGCGATCTTATGGCCGGGCAGGACGAGGTCGAGGCGGCGGCCAAGGTGGCTCGTGCACACGACTTCATTATGGCGCTTCCGGAGGGGTACGATACCTGGATTGGAGAACGCGGTGTCAAACTCTCCGTTGGGCAGCGGCAGCGTGTATCGATCGCCCGTGTGATTCTGAAGGACCCACCGATCGTCATGTTCGATGAAGCCACGTCCAATATCGACACGGAGACCGAGGTGAAGATTCGTGAAGCGCTGGACGATCTCACGAAAGGGCGGACGACCATCATCATTGCCCATCGCCTCTCCACCATCCATGGCGTCGATCGAATCATTGTCGTGGACCATGGCCGAGTCGTCGAAGATGGGACGCATGAGGCGTTGATCGGGCACGAAGGGGTGTATGCCAGGCTGTACGACGCCCAATTCCAAGTTTAACAGGATGTGCTGAAAAATGGAGCGGGAAGCGGCCAGGTGCCCTTCTTGCGCTCAGAACGCGCACGGTGAAACTGTGCTCGTTCGATGCGCGCAGTAAAGGGCAGCCTCGGCCACTCCCCTTAAGTGAGGATAAGGAGTCGGAAGGTTCTCGCTTCGGCCTTGCTGGACGGCTTTTTTGAGCATCCTGCAAGCTACAAATCTCAGACCTCTGACAATCTAATCCCACAAGAAACGGCTGATGTTGATATAGTTCCTGACGGTTTTGGTGTGTCCTGTCTCCCTGTTCAAATAATAGTGGGGCACACTACAGCGACATTAGGGAGCGTCCGGCTCCGTGCCTTTGTTAGTCAGGGTATGCTGCAACTGTGGCGTTTCATGCTGGATAGCCTCCGAGTACACAATAACCTTGAAGGGACTGAGCTCTTGGAATTTCTCTTTCTGCTTCAAGAAAGCCATCTTCCTAAGCTCCTGTAACTTGGCACTGGACGGATATTGAGTCAGTGCCCATGTCGTTGTGCGTGCCGCGAGGTCGTGATCGCCGTTCTCCAGCATGTTTTCAATAGCACTGACCAGCTGTGGTTCTGAACGCTCTAAGTAGTGCGTCAATAACAAACCGAACTCTTCCTGACTAAGATGGTCCATGCCTTGAAGGTCGGGCTGCCAGTAGCCGATGTTCTGATCGTATATTCGGTTTATTACATTCTCTCGCATGACGAGAAAGGGGAAGTGCACCTCGGGATTCTGATGGATGAATGGCGGCATCAGATTTTGATGATGGATCGCCGCTCGACTCATGCCATTCCGGGTAGCCTTCAGAGTTTCTTGGTAAAGCCATTTGAGATGGATTTTGAGCTTAGCGAGCATGCCCCCAGTACTCCAGATCCGCGTGAGCGGCTCATGCCCGTGGAGCAGGTGCTTAACGTTTAAGGAGACAACGACATCAATGGCTGCTAAGAGTCCCGGGAGGTCGCCCTCTTCAACGAAGGGAGCGCCGAGATACGGCATGATGAAATCACCGACGAACAGCGTGTCATGCTCAGGTACATGAATAAAGAGTCCATCGATCGTTTCTCCACCGGGAACTGGAATGAGGGCAAAGCGAGTCCCTCCTACGGTGATTTCGGTACGCTTACCGACGGTGATATCGGGCTTGAAATCAGAAATGAAATCATCTTTAAAATCGTCGCCAAAAAAGTAGCGAAATCCTCGCGTGCCTGGCTGAACGATCTCCAACTCCTGACGATAGTTGTCCCTGGCATAGAACTTTACATGCCCCAAATCGTGGAAATAACGGTGTCCGCCAATATGATCCCAGTGGCTATGCGTCACAAAGACCGTCGTCAATGGGGGGAGGTCAGGGAAGCGATGTCGCAGAAACTCGTAAGCGGCCTGGGCCGCGTCGGGCCGGGTGCCAGCATCAATGGATATCAGCTCCTTGCCGTCCTTTGACACGATGAAGTAATACTCGGTGAACTCAAAACCCGACAGATTAAAGATCTTACCGGGAACGATTTCTCTCAATCGCTTGGGATGGAACGTAAAGTAAAGCCCTTAGTGGCATTGACCGCATACGGCGTAGTCAGTGTAAGTGGTTTGCTGAAGCTGTCGTGGCCGCTCAGTCGCAAATAGGCTTGCGCCTGTCGTTGATCTTTGGCCCGATCGTATAGCACGGCCAGGTGGTAGTACGGCTCGCGCAGCCAACCGTCATGGGGTGCCTTCGTGATGTTGTCCACACACCATGTGAGATCGGTCAAGGCGGCGTCAGCCTTGTTGAATCGATCGGGGAGCTGCGCATAGACAACGCCTATCATCCATCGTACGAGAAAGTAGTCGTTCTTTGTGAGATTCCGCGCCTGCTCTAGGATCTCGATCGTCTTATCCACCCAAGCGATTCGACTCAATAAAGGCACCTGATTGGCAGAGGAGGCGCGCAGGACGCCCAAGGCGCTCAAATATAACCCTGTTTGCTCGGGAGAAAGCTGCCCTCCGTGCTTTTGTAGGAAGGATTCGTAGAACGCGATGCCGGCGTGCTGCTGGTTGGCATTCATGAACTGTTGCATCAAGAAGGCGACGAGCTGAGGCTCAGTAACAGGACCCGCCTGATGCAGCGATTTTAGATACTCCAATTCGGAGTTGTACGTTTGAGATGGAGAAGGGGAAGTTGTGGTACAGCCGCTTCCGAGCAGGATAGCCGCAACCAGAGAAATGGTAGTAATCGTGAGAGAGCATCTATTAGGTCTTAGCATGGTGCTTCCTCCTTAATGGGGTTGAAAGGGTGAGCTTCATCGGCCAGGGTCCAGTAAAGAAGGGCGTTCCTCTGGGACGAGGTGATACGCTTGTGCGCAGCAATCACGGGATCGACAATGGCCCCACAGTTGAGGCAACGCCATCCGGTAAACTCATGATCACTCGACCAGAGCCCGTCAAGATCTTCAAACTTCTCATGCACCATCAATCCATCGCAACGTAGGCACGTCATTGGGTACTTCCTTTCCCTGACGGGATCTTGCGTCTGATACTCCGCACCCTTTTCTTCCCCACCTCAGCCAATGGGGGCTGAAATGCGCTCATGCCCAACATGATCAACAGAACCATCCCCACCGTAGCTTGCAAAGAGAAGATTGTCATAAATGTCAGGTGGTCCATGATTGCACCCTTCCTTTCTTCTCACTCATCTTCATGAAGGTTTGTTCCCCATCGAACCGGCTTCTCTATCGTCGAGTCGTTTCCATATCGCTGTGATGACTTCAGGTCATGACCAAACAAATACCTCAAGACGGCGGGCGACCCGCCGAAGGTTCGCCAGACCAGCCGCCGCCAAAGGCCCGATAGAGGGAGACCAAGGCTACGCGCACCGCCGTCTCGGCCTTGGTGCGCTCGTCGCTGGTTGAAAGCCTTGTCCGCTGAGCGTCGAGTACCGACAGGAAGTCCACCGCGCCGCGTTGGTAGAAAGCGTGGGCGTGGGCGTGGGATCGTTCCGCCGCCGTCTCGGCCCGGACCAACTGATCGTGGCGCTCCAGGGCTGCGGTATGCGCGACGTAGGCGTTTTCCGTGTCCTCCAAGGCGAGAAGAAAGGTCTTCTCATAGTTGGCCGCGACGTGATCGAGCCGCGCATCCGCCGCCGTGATATGAGCTTTTATGCGACCAGCATTGAATATCGGTGCCGTGAGACCTGACCCCAGCGCATACACACTTTCTGTCAGACTCGGAAATCCGCCGACCGACAGTGCGCCGAACCCGCCGCTCGCCGACAGGACGAATTTCGGAAACAAATCCGCTCGCGCCGCACCGAGTCCGGCTGCGGCAGCAATGACCTCTGTCTGTGCAAGCCGCAGATCAGGCCTCTGCTCCAGCAAACTCGAAGGCAGGAGCCTGGGGATACTCGGCAGGGTTACAGGCAGCGGCTTGGAATGAGTCAACCGCTCTTCCAAGCTCGCTGGGGTTTCTCCCAGCAGTACACTGAGTCGATGGATCAAGTTTTTCGCCGTGCTTGTCAGGACTGGCAGCGTACCTACCGTATTGTGCAGCAGCGTCTCTTGACGGGCCACATCCATGTCATTCACCAAGCCGGCTTTATAAAAGGTTTGCACGGCTCTCAAGCGTTCACGCTGAACCTCAATGTTCTCCAGCAGGATGTTGGTACGTTGCTGTACCCCGCGCAGCTCCAGATAGTTCGTCGCCACCTGAGCCAGTAATCCCACTTGCACTGCGCGCTGAGTCTCTTCGGTTCCCGCCGACTGGGCGACGGCAGCCTCCGCTTGAAGCTGTCTGCTGCCGAACACGTCGATTTCCCACCGGGCCGCCAGTCCGCCGGTGACCACATCGGCGGTGGGCGTGATCAGTTGAATGCCCTGTGGACCCGGCACTCCGATGACTCGGTCTATCCTCTTATCTCGACCGCCGAATGCGAACAGATCGAGGCTGGGGTAGAGCGCCGATTCGGCGACAGTGACCATGGCCTTGGCTTCACGCACGCGCGCCTTGGCGAGTCTGAGATCGTGGTTGGTGGCCAGTGCTTGGTCGATTAAGTCGTTCAGGATGGGATCGCCGAACCCCTTCCACCATTGGCTGAGATCCTTGGGCGTCGAGACCGGTTGAGCATCTGAGGCGTTATGCCAGCGTTCCGGAACTATGAGTGGCGGCATGCGGTCGCTGACACGCGTCGGCGTGCAGCCGTTCAGCCCCAACAGGGCCAATGACAAAACCATCATTGAATACCAGGCTTTCATGCGACACCTCCCGGAACAGCAACCGGCTGTTCCTCTGGCGTACCGTTATGTGTTGGATAAAACGGATGGGCAGTCTCTGGGCTCTTCGCCTGAGGCGCCCGTTCGACCTTGAACCATGCGGCATAGAGGGCCGGGAAAAAGAAGATCGTGAGCGCGGTGGCTACCGTCAGCCCGCCCATGATGGCGATCGCCTGGGGCCCGAAGAAGTCGTTGCGCGACAGCGGGATCATGGCCAGGATGGCCGCGGCCGCGGTCAACAGGATGGGCCGGAAACGCCGCACCGTCGATTCGACGATGGCGGACCAGGTGTCGCGTCCGGCCTTTTCGTCCTGTTCGATCTGATCGACGAGGATCACCGAGTTGCGCATGATCATGCCGGCCAGCGCGATGATGCCGAGCAGGGCCACGAAGCCGAAGGGCGCCCGGAACAGCAGCAGGGCGAATGCCGCGCCGATCACTCCCAAGGGTGCCGTGACGAACACCAGGAAGGTCCGGGACAGATTCTGCAACTGCACCATCAGCAGAACGAGCGTCGCGATCACCACCAGCGGGATCCAAATCAGGATGGACTTCTGGGCAATCCAGGCATCCTCCTTGGCCGCGCCGGTTTCAATGAAATAGCCGGCCGGCAATTGTTCTTCGATGGATTTGAGCTGAGGAATGATTTGCGCCGCCACGTCGGGTGCCAACATACCGTCGGCCACGTCGGCTCGGACCGAGATCGCCGGAAAGCGGTTTCGGCGCCAGCGTACGCCGTCCTCGAACACGGTTTCGAACTTGACGAATTGGGCCAGCGGTGCCGATCGACCGTTGGCCGTTCGAACCGTGACGTCGGGTAATCCGTCAGGGGTGACGCGCAGGGTCTTTTGCGCTCGCCACACGATGTCGATGAGCTTGTCGTCCTCTCGGAACTGCCCGACGGCGATGCCCGTATAGTGAGCTTGCAACGCTTGCGAGAGGATTGACGTCGAGACTCCGAGTGCACGCGCCTTGTCCTGGTCGAGCACAAGACGGAACGAAGGGATGCGCTCATGCCAGTCGTCGTTGACATCCATCGTATGGGGGTTGGCGCGCACGACCTCGGCCACCCGGTCCGCGATTGTTCGAAGGAGCGTGGGATCTTCGCCGAACACCCTGAACACCACCGGATAATCCATCGGCGGCCCGACATTGAGGCGCATGACCCGTCCGCGCACGTCCGGGAAATCCGTGGCGAAGGCCAGTCGAATGCGGTGCATCACCCGTTCGCGGGCGTCGTTGTCTTTGGTCATCACCACGAATTCGGCCAAATTGGTATTCGCCAATTGCTGGACGATGAGCAGAAAAAATCGCGGAGTCCCCCCACCGAGATAGGCCGCATAATTCACCACGTCCTCGTCCTTGGCGAGAAGCGCCTCCATGCGTTTGGCGGCGGCTTCGGTTTGCGTGAAGGCACTGCCCTCCGGCAACCAGAGGTCGATGATGACTTCCGGCCTATTGGACAGCGGGAAAAACTGTTCGGGAACTTGGGTGAGGGTTGCAACACCGACGCCGAACAGCGCCATGGTGCCGATAATGACTGTCTTGCGATGCTCAACACACACATCCACCCAGCGGCGCAAACGGTTGTAGAAGGATGTATCGAACAAGTCGTGGCCGAGCGTACCGCTGTTCGCCCGGACTTTGAGCATCAGAAAGCCCAAGTAGGGCGTGAAGACCACCGCGCCGATCCACGACAGCATCAGCGAAATACCCACCACCTGGAAAATCGCCACCGTGTATTCACCGGCTGAGGATTTCGCGAGACCGACAGGCAGAAAGCCTGCAATGGTGATTAAGGTTCCCGTCAGCATCGGAAACGCCGTAGCGCGGTAGGCATGGGTCGCGGCGCGCATCCGATCCCAGCCTTCTTCGAGTTTGCGTGCCATCATCTCGATGGCGATCATCGCGTCGTCTACCAGGAGGCCAAGGGCAAGGATCAAGGCTCCCAGCGAGATACGATGAATTTCCATCCCAAACAGCAGCATACATAACAGCGTGCCGGCCAGAACCAGGGGCACCGTGAGCGCGACCACGGAGCCGGTGCGAAAGCCGAGGCTCAGAAAGCTGACGAGCAGCACCGCCGCCAAGGCCTCGAAGAAGGTGCGCGTGAATTCGCCGATGGCGGTCTTGACCACCCGCGATTGATCAGCGACCCGTTGAACTTCGATCCCGACAGGAAGTCCCTCCTCGATTCGGCTCATGGTCCCTTCCAGCGCCTTTCCTAATTCCAGCACGTCGCCGGTTTTGTTCATCGTGACGCCGAGGCCGATACTTTCTTTGCCGTTGAAGCGCATCTTGAATTCGGACGGGTCGATGTAGCCCCGAGTGACCTTGGCAAAATCGCCGACGCGCAAGGTTCGGCCCTCGATCCGCACGGCAAGGTTTGCCATGCTTTCCACCGAGTCGAAGGAGCCGGTGAGTCGTAGGGGTAGATTGCGTTGTGCGGAAATCACTGTTCCGGCCGGTGTCATGCCGTTCTGCGCCTGCAAGGCCTCGGCAACCACCGAGGCGTCCAGTCCCAGTTCGGCCAGCTTCTTGTCGGAAAACTCGACATAAATCTTTTCATCCTGAACGCCAATGAGATCGACTTTCTCGACATCCTTGACGCGCAGGAGTTGCTGATGGGTCGAATCGACCGCCTGTTTGAGCTCGGCATAGCTGTAGCCTTCGCCAGAAAATGCATAGAGGAGGCTGTAGGTATCGCCGAACTCGTCATTGAAAAAGGGCCCGACAATGCCGGGCGGCAGCGCCATGCGGATGTCGCCCACCTTCTTGCGCACTTGATACCAGAGTTCGGGAATGTCTTGGGGCGGTGTATCTTCACGAGGCGTGACAAAAATCACCGATTCGCCGGGTTTCGAGTAGCTGCGCAAGAAGTCCAGGTTCGGCAGTTCCTGAATTTTCTTCTCCAGCCGGTCGGTCACCTGCTGTTCCACTTCCAGCGCGGTGGCGCCGGGATACATGGTTTTGACGACCATCACCCGAAACGTAAACTCCGGATCTTCTCGCTGTCCCAGCCGGACTGAGGCAAACATTCCTCCCAGCAGCACCAGCACCATCAAAAACCCGGTAAACGCGCGGTGTGTGAGTACCCATTCGCTCAGATTGAAGTCTTTCATGGCTGACCCCTCCTGCTCTCGGCGCTCTCTCCATTCATCGCCACTGCGATCGCTTCTTGCACACGCACGGCCTGTCCTTCCGCAAGGCGCTGGACGCCGGCGCTGACCAGCAACTGTCCAGACGCGAGTCCCGTTACGGCAATGCGTTCCCCATCCAGAGTTTCACCGACCTGAACCGGTACGGATCTGACCGTGCTGGTCTGCTCATTCACCAGCCACACATGGGGTTGTCCCGGCTTGTTCTGCGGGGTAAACACGGCCGAGAGCGGAACGGTCATTCGAGAGGGCGTGTTCGAAGGAACCCAGACCGTCGCCGTCATGCCCAATTGCGCGGCTTCCTGATCCTCAAGCAGTGCTGCTTTGACACGATAGGTGCGGCTGGCCGGGTCGGCGGCCGAAGCAATCTCGCGGATTTGTCCTTTCAGGCGCTTTTCGTGACCGGCCCATAGGGTGATGCTCACTGCCTGCCGACGCTTAAGTTCCGGTATGCGATGCTCAGGGACATCGAAGTGGATGTCCTTTTCGTCGAGTTGAGCCACCTTGACGATGGCCTGACCGGCGCTCACGACCTGCCCCCTTTCGACTTCCAGTGACGTCACTACGCCGTCCCGGTCGGCCGCCAACTCGGTGTACGCCAATTGATTGAGCGCGTGGCCCAATTGGGCTTCGAGCGCCGCCGCCCGTTCTCGCGCCGTGGTGTAGGCGGTTTGGTGGCGGTCGAATTCAGGTGGACTGGTGACCTTTTGCGCCAACAGCTCACGGTATCTCGCCACATCGTCGCGTAAGAAGTCTCGATCGGCGACTGCGGAAGCCAGCTGCGCCTGAAGGTCTTGCACGGCGAGACGGTAGTCGTTCTGATCCAGCCGTGCCAACACCTGTCCCTTGCGCACGCGGTCACCCACATCGACGTGTCGTGCCAACAACTTGCCGGCCACGCGGAAGGACAACATCGTCTCATAGCGCGCTCGCACGTCTCCGGCGAAACTCATCACACTGTCAGTCTGATCCACGATTCGGGCGACCTTCACGGGCCGGGAAATCTGCCGAGATTGCTCGTCTTGATGATTGCATCCCAGGGTGGGCATCAATGCCATAACGAAGACACCAACCAAACAGGTGGCGGGACAGGTACGGTTGAGTCGAGTGAGTGTCATGATGTGCTCCTTTCCATGTGCTTTCCTCGGAATCGACGCAGGCGACGGAGTGCTCACAAGTCATGAGAACCGGCTCGGAAACTGCTTCACCAATCCTGTCGTGAGCGTATCTGCAAAGAGATAGACATGTTGTCGCATCATCGGCCAGGTTTCATCTAAGTGCACATACTCCTTTCTCATGTACTGGTTGATTTGGAGAACATGATGGGCCCCATGCGCCGCGATCATGTCCCGAACGGTGTCTTTCGGCAGGTGGTGGGGATTAACTCCGTTGATGAATTCGGCAAAGAGGTCAGCATTGGACGCCAAGCGAGCAAGCGCAGTTTCCTGCCCTTGCGTATTCGCAAACATGGTAGCCTCGGAGTAGTCTTTGACCGCGGCATAATGGCCCGTCAGCAGGGCAAGGAACTTCTCAGATCTCGCCTCGCCATAGAACGGCGTAAGGGTGCTCGCAATCTGTTTTGCGTTGGCCAGAACTTGCTTGTCGGCGGCATCCCGCTCTTCTGGATTGTTCGTCGCGTTGATCAATACGACATGCTGAACCCAATAGATGTGCCCGAGCCAAAGATCGCGAAGGGTCTTCTGCATAGTCGCCACATGGACAGGATTCACATCCTCGACTGCTTGCGGTTTGTGGTCACAGCCCACTAGGCCAACGAGCGCGAAGACCAACATTGCCATGGATTGATATATCTTGCTCATAACGCCCTCCATCGAAGTGGGGTTAAACGCTAGCTTCCGACTACTGGAATTGGGTGCCGCTTTGTGTCTGTCTTGTTTCCTTCCTCTCTAAAGCACGATAACTCTCTGAAGCATGTCGCGAGACAGGTAAGGCCGAGTCGAGTGAGGTTCATGATGTGCTCCTTGCGAGAATGGTTAAGGACGATCGGTGCTCAATGGAATTATATATTTGTATATGCAAGTACATGGTCAAAAAAAAGGCCCTACCCTGACGGCAGTTCGATTCTATTTTCAGCAAGCTTTCGCAAAAGTGCCGCGCCATCATCCCCAAGAAACTTCTCCGTGCGAGTTTGGGCCTTTCGCCAAGACGGACCGATTTGATTCAGCAGGGCACGACCTTGGACTGTAATCTGTACGGGGAGGCCCCGGCCGTCTTCCCCATCCGCAATCTCTTGGATCCAACCATTGGTCAGCATGATCTTCAGATTCCGGGTCAGCGTGGAGGGGTCGAGGTGTAGACGCTTCCCAATCTCGATACGTCGAATGGGGCCAGCCTTTGCTACAAGAACCAGAAGATTCGTTTGGCTTGCTTTCAGGCCGAATGGACGGAGTTCAGCATCGTAGATACCCGTGATCATACGATCAAGTTTGCGCACGCGCGACAGCAGGCACTCACACGCGATCTGATCAATGAGACCGTTACCGTGATTCATCCGTTTATTTGTTTCCGTTTTCGTCATGGCATAATATTGCATATACAAATAGATCTTGTCAAGCCCCATCCTAAAATAATTTTTTACCCTTTCTGCTGTCTTTGTTGGCCTTACTGAAGGTGTGAGTCAAAAACCCTAACTACCTGTTCAAATTTAAGTACAGCAGTGCACATTCAAAGGCCAAGGCAAACCAGCGGCTTGGAAGGTGCATCTCCTGGGTTGCTGTCGCTCTTCATTTCTACCGGTATCGATAACCCTCACGGTGAAAGAATTGGCAGCGGAACTTCGTATGAGCGCGAAGTCCATCCCAACGGGCTAGTGGCTGGGACACATGGCGCGGTTCGATCTCGCAGAAGTCCGTCGGGCGATGAAACGTAATGACGTCACCGCGTGCGTTGTCTCAAGGGCAACTCGACACAGCAGGCGCGACTGCCGTCCAAGGTCAGCGGCGCGCAGCGAAGAAAAACCCCGGTGCCCCGGGTAAGCGAGTCTCTTCAATATCACACGGTAATTGAAGACCTAGCCGTTGCGAACAGATCTTGCCCGCCAGTATACTAGGATCGCTTTGAGAGGAGAGCGGATTAATGGTGCTGATCTATGAAAGCGATCCGTTAGATGACGAAGACGCGCGCGGGCGATTCTATCATGTCTGCCGGGGGCGCATCGATCGGAAGGAAATTCAACTTCCGGCTGACGAGAAGATCTACGAGTGCGCCGTATGTGGGATTGATCTCGAAGCTGAAGACTTTTGGTTGGCGAGGCAGAAAGGGTCGGTATAGGACGCCATGGCTGGGAGTACGGGGAGAAAAACCGTAGGCGTGTCGCGTGGGCTGATGATGCTCTGCGAAACCTGCCATGCCCAGGTTATGGCCGATAAACTCACCGACGAGAAGAACTTTGTCGCGGATGCCGAGACCCTCTTCGATACCATCTGCGTCGGGTGCACCGACATCAACCGGCCGCTGATCGACGACATGGCGGGTAGCGGAGAGTGAGGATGTTGAAAAAAGGAACGGGATGGAGCCTGATGATCTTCTGTGCTCGCGCAACGCGCGGCCTGAGAAGGCCCTCGTTGGACGCGCGCAGTGGAAGATCAATCAGCCCCCATCCCTGAAGAGGCAACGAGCAAGCTGGGGAGCAGCATTATAGAAATGTACTCGTTCGATGCGCGCAGTAAAGGGCAGCCTCGGCCACTCCCCTTATGAGAGGTATGAGGAGTCGGAAGATTCTAGCTGCGGCCTTGCTGGACGGTCTTTTTGAACATCCCATCATATGTTACCTGCATGGCCGCAAATTGTTGTGGTTCAGGAGAATCGCAGCTCCTACTCAGTTGCTTATCAGTGGCGACGACGAAGCCGCCTAGACTTTGTGTTGCAGCAATGATTGAGACGTCGAATTGTAGCTAGGTTCTTCATTCCGTCCGCTCAAACGATCACTACCACGTCGGAGTCACGATGGAAACCTTGTCCGTTCATCTCTTCAAAGACAGCGTTGGTCCGTTCATTGCGCTTCTAAACGAGGATCAAGTGAAGTGCCAAATGCGCGAGATTCGCTCCGGCATACTCATGGGTTCTTCTGACGTCGTCGAGATAGTTCAGGAGAAAAGAAAGGGGTCAGACCCCTTACTCTCATTCATTATCCGGTACAGGATTTTATATTTGATTGGGAAGAAGGAAGAACAGTAAATATGAGCCAGATCAGAGTGTTTAGAATGATCGCGTTAGCTGAAGGAATTTCATTTCTCATTTTGTTACTTATTGCCATGCCCATGAAGTACTTCATGGGCATGCCGGAGGTGGTGAGAGTCGTGGGATCAATACACGGAGGATTGTTTGTGCTCTATGTGGGCCTGTTGGCCGCGATACATTTTCGACAGAGATGGCCTTTCATATTTTCAATGTATGCATTTATTGCGTCTATTATTCCGTTTGGAACCTTCATGTTGGACAAACACCTTCGGGAGAAAGAGGCAGTGACGAACTGATCAGGAAGGGGTTCTTTACTTGCAGGCATTCCCATCGAAGTGCTTGCAGCTGGTCTCACCCGATTTCACTTTCCAGGTCTTCAATAGCGGCGTCTGTTCGTTCCCCCTCATCTCGACGACGAAATCCACGAGGCCTGACACCGGTAGTTTTTCAAGGTGCGGTTTGGCTGCGTCCGGAGCATCGACCCAAAAAACTGCCCCAAAGGTGGAAATCAAGACTCTGTGGTTTTCCGTATCGACTTGAATGACGGGACTGTAGAAGCTCTTGTCTTCGGCAAAGCTAGGGGACGCAAGTAGACTAAAGGAGAAGCAGCCAAAGAAGGCGGCGAGAAGATTCCTTCGCATGTCATGCATCACGAACCCTCATTCTTACGTGAGAAATCAGGCGGGCATTATCGCATTGGAGCCAAGGGGAAACAATTCAGAAAGTATCGAGAGGGTGGTGCGCGAGATAGGCGGGACTGGCGAGACTAGGTAGAGTCTAATCCTTCCACGTCGCGCGTTTCTCGCCCGTCTAGCACTTCACGCGCCACGGTCCTAGACCGTGGTTATGTGCGCTTGCGTGACAATCCCGCCTTTGATCCAGTAGCCGCGAATATCCGGCTTCGATTTCTCCATGAGGGAGATGAGCAGATAGGCGGGAATGGGTAGGTTGATCTTCGGCCAGATTTCTTCGTAGTCGGTGGCGATCTTGATGTCGGTGACAGAGGGGCGTGCTGGGTCGTGGGGATGGGAGTGATAGACCACTTGTAGGTCCAGCCCTTTGTTTCGAATATCCTTCTTTGCAATAGAGAAATCCTGCATGTCCATTACGAAGGCGATTTCAGCCCGTTCAGCCGGCGACAATCGCTCCAAGTGGGCCACCTTGGCAGGGTCGAAGGACGATAATTTCTCTGCCCCTTCGAGTGCCACAATGTTTTTAATTCGGTAGATATGGGAGACAGTTCCATTGGTTCCGGCCAAGAGCCCGCAACACTCGTAGGGATCGAGTTCTCTGGCGTGAGCCACCATGTCGTCGAGGATCGATTGAGGAATGATAAGGTCAGACACGGTAGTAGGCTGCTGAGAAAATATTATGGCGGGCCAGAGTTTCATTGGTCCGCATGTCTGTAGCAACAGGAGCGGACCACACAGAATGTCCAAACAGGCCGTCAGCGCGGCCGCAGCGCGCGAGGAGACGAGGCGTACCCTTGGGGTACGATGAGTCTCTGAGTGATGCGAGAACAAAGCTGGCGGACTTTTTCAGCATTCTGTTTAGTTAGATGGTGCAGCTGACAGTATAGTCCATGCTGAGATTTTTGATCTTCGGATTCTGACCGCAGAGCGGGCAGGCTGGATCTTTGGGACGACGGACCTTTCTGAATTTCATCTCCAGTGCGTCGTAGATCAGCAGACGATCGGCCAGGGTTTCGCCGATGCCGAGTATTTCCTTGATCGCTTCCGATGCTTGCAGAATACCCATAGTCCCGGCGAGGGCCCCTAAGACGCCGGCCTCTTGGCAGTTTGGAACGAGCCCAGCCGGCGGCGGTTCCGGATAAAGGCAGCGGTAGCAGGGATAGCCTGCATGGGGCTTGATCGTGGTGAGTTGGCCTTCGAAGCGGAACATGCTGGCGGAAATAAGCGTCTTCTTCGCGAAGAAGCAGGCATCGTTCACGAGAAATCTAGTTGAAAAGTTATCGGATCCATCCAATACCATGTCGTACTGAGATATCAGAGGAAGAATATTCTCGCTGTCGACGTTCTGATGATAGGTTTTGATCTCGATCTCCGGGTTGATCGCCGACAGGGTTTTTCTACCTGACTCGACTTTCGGCATACCGACCGTGGCTGTGGAGTGCAGGATTTGGCGCTGCAAGTTCGAGAGATCGACGACATCGCCATCGACCAGACCGATCGTGCCGACACCGGCTGCAGCGAGATAGAGCCCGGCAGGCGAGCCAAGCCCCCCTGCGCCAATGAGCAAGACCTTTGCCTTGCTCAGCTTCATCTGGCCCTTGCCACCGACGTCGCTCAGAATAATCTGCCGGCTGTATCGTTGGATTTGTGGTTCAGTAAGTTCCATCCGAGTCCCGTGAAATGTGAAATGGGAAAAGTAAAAGGTTCTGTCCTGCTGTTTCGTTTAACCTTTCACGCCGCGTCATTCGACGACATTCAATTCGATCGGGTCGACTACGACGCCTTTGTTGCGGAGCCCTGCGATCGCCCGTTCAATTTCTGTGCTGTCCCCGGTCAACTCTAGATCCATCCATCCGGTGGTCTCACGAACGTCGGCTCTCCGGACGTTGGTGACGACTTTATATTCGTGCCCGATTTGATAGATGATCGGTTCTTTAATCTTGTCTTCCGGGAATTGAATGTGAAATTTCATGCTCGGCATGGTGTGCCTCCTGCAATCGCCGGCACGATCGAGACTTCGTCTCCGTCTTTGAGCGAGGTCTCTTTGCCCTTGAGGAATCGGATGTCTTCCTCGTTGACGTAGATATTCACGAACCGGCGAAGCTCACCCGTGTCGTCGCAAAGACGATCCTTAATGCCGGGATGCGCGGTATTGAGCGCTTCGATCATATCGAGCACGCTCTCGGCCTTCGTTTCGACTTCTCCCTGACCCTTGGTTAGCGGGCGAAGCGGAGTCGGAATGCGGACTTTAATCATGAGTCACCACCACCGTTCTTGCCCATTTTAAATGTTTTTTCAAAGGCGACCAGGCTTGGCTGAATACGGACCGGCCGCCCGACGGCATCGATCACCGCTTCCTGAGTTTTCAAGCCGTTCCCGGTAATATAGGCCACGGTCAGATCGCCTTTCTTGATCGTGCCGTTTTTTACCAGCTTTTGCAGCACACCGATCGTGACACCACCGGCCGTTTCGGCGAAGATTCCTTCCGTCTGCGCCAGCAGCTTGATGCCCTCCACGACTTCGTCGTCTGAAACCATGTCCATAGAGCCTTTGCTCTCGGCAGTTGCCTTGAGGGCATAGTACCCGTCGGCTGGATTGCCGATAGCCAAGGACTTCGCGATGGTCTTGGGTTTTACCGGTTTGAAGAAGTCGCGGCCCGCTTTGAAGGCCGTGGAAATCGGTGAACAGCCTTCAGCCTGCGCCCCATTGATCTTAGTCTTGACCTCATCGATCAATCCCACGTACTTCATTTCGTGGAGGCCCTTCCAAATTTTCGTCAGGAGGGAACCCGACGCCATGGGGATGACGGCTTGATCGGGTGTGCGCCAGCCGAGTTGCTCCACGGTCTCGAATGCCAATGTCTTCGAGCCTTCCGCGTAGTAGGGGCGGATGTTGATGTTGACGAAGGCCCAGCCGTGCTCGCCGGCGATCTCGCTGCAAAGGCGATTGACGTCGTCGTAATTGCCTTCGATCTCAATCACGTTGGGTTTGAAGATCAAGTTGCCAAGTACTTTCGCGGCTTCCAGATCGCCTGGAATAAACACGTAGCAGCGCATCCCTGCGGCAGCGGCATGGGCGGCTACGGAATTAGCCAGATTGCCGGTGGAGGCGCAGGCAATGGTTTCAAATCCCAGTTCGCGCGCTCTGGTGATGGCCACGGCCACGACCCGGTCTTTGAACGAGAGAGTAGGATGATTCACCGTATCGTTCTTAATGTAGAGTTCGTCCAATCCGAGATGGGCGCCGAGATTCTTGGCGCGCACCAGCGGGGTCATTCCGGCATGAGGGCCGAGGAAATTCGGTCCTTCCACCGGGAGCAGATCGGCATAGCGCCAAATACTATGCGGGCCGTCCTGGATCTTTTTCCGGGAAATGTTCTTTTTGATCTCCTCGTAGTTGTATTTCACCTCGAGGGGGCCAAAGCACATCTCGCAGACATGGATCGCCTTCGTGGGATATTCTTTTCCGCACTCGCGACAGACTAGGGCTTTCATCGTGGCCATGGCGACTCCACTTTACTCGGTCAATTATTACGGACGGACGGCACAGCCGACGAATGGATCGCCGTCATCGAACAGTTCAGTAATGGTCGGATGCGCTCCACAGAGCGCGCAGTCTGGATTCCGTTTCACTTTGATCTCTCTGAACAGGGTCCTCTTCGCATCGAAATCCAGGAAGCGATTTGTCAGCGGTTGCCCGATGCCCAGAACAAGTTTCAACGCCTCCGTCGCTTGGATCGTGCCGATGATACCGGCCAGCACACCGATCACGCCGGCCTCTTGGCAGGAGGCGACGAGTCCGGGCGGCGGCGGAGTCTTGAAGATACAACGATAACAGGCGGACTGTTTCGGTACAATGGTCGTTACACGACCATCGAAACGGAGGATGCCGCCATGGACCAGCGGTTTTCCGGCAAAGAAACAGGCATCGTTGATCAAAAACTTGGCCGTAAAGTTATCGACCCCGTCGATGACGATGTCGTAGTCGCCGATGATTTTCAGCGCATTGCCGGACGTCAGTCGCTCTTCGTACATCGAGACCTTGACGTCCGGGTTCAACGCTTGAATCTTTTCTTTGCCCGAGACGACTTTGGGACGGCCCACATCCGACGTATGGTGGAGGATTTGGCGATGGAGATTGGTCAGGTCCACTACATCGCTGTCGATGAGGCCGATGGTGCCAATACCGGCTGCAGCCAAATAGAGCGCCGCCGGCGAGCCAAGACCGCCCGCGCCGACCAAGAGAATCTTGGCCTTGGCGATCTTCTTTTGCCCCTTGCCGCCGACTTCAGGCAACAGAATATGCCGGCTGTAGCGGGATATTTGATCGTCGGTAAATTCCATGTTTGCCGGGATGCTGAAAACGGCCTCCAACTTTGTTCTCGGTTCGAAGAAATCCTCAACGTACCCCAGAGGGTACGCCTCCGGTTTCTTCTCGCCTGCGGCCTTGTTGGGTGGCCGTTTTGAGCATCCCTCCTCGGTTAGCTCATCAAAGATGAGCTTAGATATTAAAGTACTTCTCGATGCTGATATACCGTTCTCCTGTGTCGCAGAGGATGGTAACCACATTCTTGCCCGGTCCAAGTTCCTGGGCCACTTTCTGCGCGGCGAATACGTTGGCTCCGGCAGAAATACCCACCAAAAGCCCTTCCTTTTTCGAGAGCTGCTTGGCCGTTTGATAGGCCTCGTCATCGGTGACGGTCATGACCCGATCGATAATGGATCGGTTCAGCACTTTTGGGATAAACCCCGCGCCGATACCCTGAATCTTATGGGGGCCCGGCTCTCCACCGGATAAGACCGGCGATCCGGCCGGTTCGACCGCAATCACCTTCACGTTGGGATTCCGTTCCTTGAACAGTTCCCCGCAGCCTGTAATAGTGCCGCCTGTGCCGACTGCAGCGACAAATGCATCGATCTGTCCTGCGAGCGATTCAAGGATCTCGACAGCCGTAGTCTTCTTATGCATAGCCGGGTTGGCCGGGTTGGAAAACTGATCCGGCATAAAATAGGACGGATTCTGCGCGACGATGCTTTCCGATTCGCGGATAGAACCCTTCATTCCTTCCCAGGCCGGTGTCAGAACGAGTTGCGCTCCATAGGACGACAAGAGGCTCGCCCGCTCCATGCTCATGCTCTCCGGCATCACGAGTATCAGCTTATAGCCGCGGACTGCGGCGACTAATGCCAGTCCGATTCCGGTGTTTCCGCTGGTCGGTTCGACGATGGTGCCGCCTGGCTTTAATTGGCCCAACCGTTCCGCTTCGTCGATCATATTCAGGCAGATGCGATCCTTGACGCTTCCGCCGGGATTGAAGAACTCGACCTTTCCATAGATCGTCGCCCCGCCTGGAGGAGACAACCGATTTAGCCGTACAAGGGGAGTCCGTCCTATCAGCTCAGTAATGTCTTTATGCAGCGGCATCGTCATCGTCCGCCACCCATATAAAATAAGAACTCGACTCGGTCGCCGTCTTTCAGGCTGGTAGTGGCGAGATGATTTCTGTCCAACATGGTGTCGTTGACCTCGACCGCAACCATTTGCGGTTCAATCTTTTTGGTCTGGAGAAGATCGAGGACCGTTCCCCCTGCAATCTCTTCTGCCTTACCGTTGATTTTGACCTGCATGAAGACTCCCAACATGGCCAAGAGATTAAACAATTTCAACACGTTATCAAAGCGACTTTGTCAATGTCAAGGTAACGAACCAGGCCTCATCGTAGCTTGACTTTGTCCACGATCCGCCGCCACTATGCCATTTTTTGGATAAGCGATGACATGTGGAAACGTAATTTCATGTTCAGATCTACCGAGGCCGTTCCGCTCAAAGAATCTGAAAACGAGCTCTTTCACGATACCGATCCCGCCATGGACAGTACCGGACTCCAGTTAGAGAAATTTTTATCGGTTTGGATTCAAGGCGATGGGGAGGACGACAGCCCGAGCGCCTTCACTAACATGTATGTCCGCACCGCCACATTGGATTTTCAGAAGCGGGTTGGGTTCCTGCAGCCCCTCCAAGGCCGCTCACACCAGATCAAACAGGTGCTCACGCCGGGCCAAAAGCGGTTTCTACAACAGTGGCTCGTCACCGAGGCGCCTCAAGCTTGGGAAGCCACGGACGACCATTTCAAGATGCTGTTTGAGATCGAATGACCGGGAGCCTATCCGCTGTCGATGAGAGCAGTCCTATCTAATCGTATCGTAGGGTCATTGTGTCTTGTCGCGTTGATGCTCATTTCCGTCGGAGTCGGGCGGAGCGCGACGGTGGAGGTCTACTACGGCCCAGACGACGAGCCACTCGATCGCCTGACAACGCTCTATAGACATGCCACGCGCTATCTCTATGTGGCGGTCTATGGGTTGACCTCTCCCCGTGCAGTGGAGGCCATGGTCGCGGCGAAGAAACGGGGGGTCGATGTGCGGTTGATCACCGATCTGAAGCGGACTGAGGACGTCAAACAGCGCACGGCGCTCGATACACTGCATTTGGCCGGCATCCCTATTCTTGTAAACGAGCATGATGGGCTGATGCATCTAAAACAGGTTGTGATCGACGATGAAGTGAATACGACCGGCTCGATGAACCACACGACAAGCGGCAATCGCTATAACGATGAACGGCTCGACGTCATTACCGATCTCGGAACGACCGTCAAGGCGCGGGAGAAATTTCTGGCGATGTGGAACGATCGCACTCGATATCGGGAGTGGAAGTAAGCAAGAAGTAAAAAGTGAGAAGTAAGAAGTAAGCTGTAAGAGGGCTGTGGCGTGATGACTGAACAGACTGACGTGGCGGTGGTGGGGGCGGGGGGCGGCGGAGCTGTCTTAGCCCTGGCGCTGGCCAAGCAAGGGATCAGCACCGTCGTGTTGGATCAGGCATCCGGACCTCCCCAGGGGTTGCGGGGAGAAATTCTACAACCGAACGGACAAATGGTTCTCGATCGTTTGGGC